>Ga0056119_1000009_pt1 | contig 58955 bp, 44 predicted proteins | sample WorMettaBAHAMAS1_FD_80076 | JGI IMG/M metagenome (GOLD analysis project Ga0056119, IMG submission 80076) | Marine gutless worms symbiont microbial communities from Max Planck institute for Marine Microbiology, Germany - Olavius tantulus BAHAMAS.1 ...
TAATGATCCTAACTTGGTTTTATGGTATAGTTCTAACATAATTACAATTATTTTTTAGCCAACCGTTAAATGGGACAATCCGATTTTTTAATTGCTGCTGCGAGCCGTGGAGAGAATGATCGAATTCAGGTACTGAAGCAGTAGAGAGAAAGGATAATATGCAAACATAGGTTTGCTAGGTGTAGCTGTCAAGAAACGGTGAAGATTGTATGGGTGAATGGGGTCGCTTCTCCCGCATCCTGCCTCATGACGCATCCGAAACCCGCGCCTTGCAGAAATCACGATTTCAGCAGGGTTATCACTATAAGCGCTATGGCGATGATGAACAGGCCCATTAGGGCTTCTTTTTTTTCCCTGGGATCAATCACCTTTATGTCCCGGTAATGGGCTGCGATAAATGCGATAAAGAGGATGCCCATAATCGGAAGCACGGGCGTTCCATGGCCGGAAATCACTGCCATGGTTATCGCAATGACAAATGAAGCCCCTACCACTAACTGTGTCTTTTTTACCGACAGGTGAAACCGACCGGCCATGGACATAAATAAAGCCGCAAAGGCAAAATCGGTAATTCCGACGAGGGGTTGAACGCCTCTCCCTATCACGGGGAAATGGATCAACAGGTGATTCATTGCAACAGGACTCTGGATCACCTGCCGCGTCACGCCGAGCGTGGTCGACCAGATATCCGCCATGCCGGCGGCCAACACAAGGGGGATGATATACGTTTTCTTTCTAACTCCGCAGCTGAGCAGCACCCCGCCGCAAACCGCGACGCCAAGCAGGGTGACATTGATTCCCATGTGAAGGTGCCCGGCTGCGATTCCACCGGAAGGGACCACGGCCCCAGCGACTTGATTGATTGCGATATTCGCACCGATACAGGACATCAGGATGACCGCCATCATACGCCGAGATATCGGGGTGGTAATCAGAGCGCACAGAATGCCAAAGGTGGACAGGGAGCATATTATCCCCGATATCCATACCGAGGAAACGATCCCCAGATCGGGTATTTTGGCAAACCCCCAGAAGCAAAGGTAGAAGAGCCCCGTCCAGGCAAGCAGCCATACCCCGATCCTGCGAATCACCTGGAGAGATGATGTTCCGGTCTGTCCCATAGGTGGAGAGCTATCGCTCATGAGTTCCTATTTTCCTTATACGGCCTTTTCGATTACGGCGAGGAGCACATCATTTCTGGTGGGGTCAGACCTACTCATTGACAGGTTTTGTCAATGTGTAGGTCTGACCCCTCTGGTTGGGCGGCAGTCCACAGACCTTGAAAAATCCCCCTCCCACGAGTTTCGAGTTAGTCAAGTTTGTCAACAACGTCCCCTAATTTTTAGGCCATTGCTGTGGCGACAGCCGATAACCAACCTTCTCTTCCGATGGTTTCTATCTCTTTTACCCGTTTAACTCTTCAAATAACGCTTTAAATTCCATGGTAAGCTTATGCTTGGGCGTAAGATTTGCCAAGGGGGTGGCTTTTTGATGGGATTCGCGGATTATTACAGAATGTGACAGGTAGGTTCCTAGAATTGGAAGCCCCTCTTCAGTCAGTTCCTCCACCAGCTTCCTGGGCAGATTGGCCCGCTGCTGAAAGTGGTTGATGACGATGCCCTCAATTTCCAAATCGCGATTGTGGTCTATCTGGACTTCACGCACCCGTTCAAGGAGTCGGTAAAGAGCGCGTCTTGAAAAATCGTCGCAGTCAAAAGGAATCAAACATCGGTCGGCGGCAATAAGCGCCGAGAGAGTATAGAAATTAAATGCAGGGGGCGTGTCGATGTAGATTGCATCGTAACCGTTCAATTGGTCCAGGGCGTCATCTAGTTTACGGATTTTGTAGCGCGATTCTAACCGATATATCAACTCGCCAAGGTCTTCATGGGCAGGCAACAGGCTCAATCGTTCAAAAGGGGTGGCGTGAACATACTTATCGGCAGTTATGGGGTAAAGAGTGAAACCGAGAGTTTCCCTATAATAATTCGCTATCGTCAGCTCGAGGGAATCAGCCATTTCCCCAAGCAGGTACTGAGTTGAGTTCGCCTGAGGATCTAAATCGACCAATAAGGTTTGATAACCGGATGCGGCACTCAGAGCGGCAAGATTACAGGCGATGGTCGTTTTACCCACACCGCCTTTCTGATTGGAAACAACCCTTCGCATACGCCTGTTCCTGAAGTGATACTTCGATTTAAAGATAGGTTATTGGAAAATGGACAATTTGTTAAGGTTTTTACCGTAAAAGAGTTCGAGACACAAGGTCTCAAAGGCCACCTGTTTTCTACGTGTGAGATCTCCTCGCAATTTGCAATGAACATCCTATGCGAAAAAGACTTCCTCACTGAAGGGATAGTTTGTCAACAACGTCTCCCAAATTGGGTCAGAAAAAGGGGTCATGACCAAATGTCATAACCCCTAATTGCTATTCTGATTTTGGGATGAACATGGGAGGCCCGCTATCCCCCGGGTTTGCTATCCGAAGAATACCTCATCTCCGTTGCCGACATAGAGATCGCTCGTGGAGCCGTATCGGGCTGTTCCCTTCACCACCGGATAGCCGAGTTCAAACATCTTCTTCACGGCAGCCTCTCCGGTGCAGTGGTTGCAGGCAATTTTCTTGAAATCGTACTTTGCCATATCCTTGACCATAGCCTCTTGTTTTGGCTTCATAGGTCCGAATGGAGCGATATGGAGACCGCCATAGACGCCATAGAGCTTGTCGCCCCCTTCGATCTTATGGATAGCGAAATCGGCCGTGGCCTGTATCTTCTGGTGGCAGCAACCACTGACGCAGACGATTCCCTTGTCTTTCACATTAAAGTAGAGGGACTGTTCGCCCCGGACTCTGACCACAATGGGAAGATCAAAAAGTACACCGGCACAGCCGTCATAGAGTTTGTTGATATGTCCGGGTTTGAATTGGACCAGCTTTCCCTGGTGGGGGATGCTGTTTTTCGCGTTGGCCTCCATAAATGTCGCGCCTTTGAGGAAATGCATGCCTTCTGAATAGAAGGTGCTCGGGATGAAAATGGTGATCTTAGGATTGTATTTCAGAACGGTCTCCAGGCCCCAGAAATGATCCAGATGCTCATGGCTGATAAACAGCGCTTCGATTTCTCCGGACTCCAGCATTTTATCAATGCCTTCTCGCTTTAAGCACTCTTCCTTGTACGGATGGCTCCAGCCGGCATCCAACAGCATTTTGTGATGACAGCCGTCAAGGGTTTCCAGATCAATCAACGAGCAACTGCCGCCGGCATTCTTGGGATCCCAGGGGATAGTCCACTGACTGGTTTTTACCTTCTCCGGTGAACCCAGAATCTGGGTCAACAACTTTTTGCTGTCATACCATCCCAGTTCGGAGATGCATTTGATTCTCACGCTTTTACACTGCCCGATATCGTATTTCCCACTGGCTAAGGCCTTCTGAGGTTTGTGGGACATGATTCCCCCGAGGCCCAGTACGGCGCCGCCCACGGCCATTGCTTTTACAAACTCTCTCCTCCTCATGTCTTTCATCGGTCTCCTCCTTTTATGATTGTCAGAGTATAGGAAGCTCAATGAGAATGTGTAATTTGGGCTACCTGGATATGTCGGCGCGTCTGTCTGTTTATACGTGTTTGAACATGAGATAGAGTTTGATCGACTCTGTAACAGACAGGTGTATTGAACGCTGCCGCCATGGATCACTTTTTAGAAGCAGCAGGTCACGAAAATATACAATCAGGGGGGAACGGGAATTAGGATATCCTTAACAGATTTAAGACAATTATAAAACCGGGGCATCGTGGTGATACGGCATTGGAAAAAAGGCGAGGCAGTAATGCCTCGCCTATCCGAGTTTAGGGCACGCCCGTTGAACTCTGCGTTTACAGGATCTGATGTGAAATACCGCCTTCGGGGGGCCTTCAACCGCGCTTCCGTGTTCGCTAAAGCCCCGGCGGACATGCCCTCTGTTTGGGCGGCAGTCCACAGAACTCGAAATATCCCCCTCCCACGAGTTTCGAGTTAGTCAAGTTTGTCAACAACGTCCCCTAATTTTTTTTACGATGGGTAAAAATGTGATGTGGATTCAACCCGCTTGTTCTTTGATTCGCCAGATAAAAAAAGCAAAATTATCGCAATGCCGATCAACCCTAGCTGAAGCGGTATATTGTTATGAAAAATTGATATGGATATCGCAAAGACTATAATAATCAAGACGAACGCTTTGTATTTTGTTTTCCGTGACAACGTTTTACTGTCTTCCCATTGTTTTAGGATGGGACCAAACCACGCATTATTCAGTAACATGTGGCGAAATTTGGGTGAGCTTTTTGAAAAGAGTGCTAAAGCGACAATCAAGAAGGGTGTGGTCGGAAGTATCGGTAGTAGTATGCCGATCATCCCTAAAACGACGAAAAACCAACCCAAAACAATGAGCAGATTATTTTGTAAATATTTTTTCATGTCCAAAATCGTTAGTATAGGAGGAAATAGAAGTCCTAAAAAACACACAGATTTACGATAATCATCCGAGTTCACGCAGCAATCTATGAGGGGTTATGGCCTCAACTCCATAACCCCTTGATATTAGTGGTACGCCTTTTGAACTCCACAAATATATGATCTGATGTGAAATCCCGCTTGCCGGGGCCTGTCGACTCCGCTTTGGACAAAGAGGATGTTCATACCCCTCCGGCGTGTTTCTGAGCCCTCCGGAGGCGGGTAAACCTTTGGCTCACGGAGAGCCTGTTCCGAAAAGGATCCCGCTCATCGAAGCGGGGCGGCCTACGGACTCGAAGGCAGTGCCTCTGGGTTTTCTAACCTTCTCAATATTTATACCATTTGTAAATTTATCAGTGCCATCGGTCTGGAATAACCTTCCGAGGCCGTCTTCCATCCGTCATGGCCGAATCTGGAAAGGCATAAGGGCATACCCACTTCTAACCCTGTGCGAATGATGTGCTAATGATACTGTGGCTTTTTAAGATTCTCGATCGGAACAAGGTTTGCCCCTTTCGCCGGAATCACAACCGGCGACGAACCAGTCTGAGTCGCTGCCGACCCGGCATCCCGGATTAGGCATTAAAATTGCCGCCTTCCGCTTCCAGAAAGGGAACGCAACCTTCTCGTGAATTTTACTGAACTTGGATAGAAACGTCCAAATTCACCAGGATCATGCGATCGCTGCTCCCCATCGCCCCGTTTAAATCATCGGTCCTGATGGCCATGCAGCAAAGATAACTTGCCCTGCTAGCTGAACCAATAGCCTGCTCAAACACCGAAATGGAATTCGATGCCGTAGGTCCATCTCGACCTTGAATACGGATGGGGATTTAATGAGTTGTCCCCAGACCTCAAAAACATTAAAAAATGGTTCTCCAAAATGCGATTTAGGGGAGGTCAGATCATGCAAACGTCAATTATGTGATTTGTGTGGTGAATTTGTTCCCGCCGCTTGTATTTGCCGTATGGACGGACTCCTTGATCTGTGTCCGGAATGCTTTCAGCACATGGCCATGATGCCCGAAGGCCGGGTTAAATCCAGTATCAAACGTATATTAATCGACAACGTGCTTTAGTGCGGGTCGTCAATGCTCGAGCCCCCTTGGTAGGAGCAATTTATAGGACGTCGACATAGGGACGGGGATGATGTTATACGTTTCTGCCCGAATGGAAGAACAAAGGCGAGGCTAAACGCCACGCCTTTGTTACGTAATGGTACGCCCGGCAGGTTTCGAATGCGCCAGGTGCGCATAAACATGCGGCCTACGGATTCGAAGCCAATCGGAACGAATAATGTATAACTTTAGGTTCCGCTTCTTGGTAAGCCGAAGCAATTTCAATGCGGATAGTCTAACACCATCCATTCGTGTCGGCGCTACTGGATACCGTTCAGCGAGACGACGATAGTGCCTATTGGTGTTGACACGACATGACCTATATACTATCGAATGGGTCGATTGCCGTGACACCAACTTTTCGAATAGGAGTGCTCATGACTTTAGAAGAAAAAATCATCGCCATGCTGGAAGAAAACAAGACACCCTATGAGATTTTTGAACATGAACCGGTCTACACAAATCCAGCCATGGCCGAAGCGCTGAAAGTGACAGAGGCGGAAACCGTCAAGTCGCTCGTATTAAAAACCAAAGAAAATGAAATGATTGTTCTGGTGTTACCGGGAGACAAGAAGGTCAACTGGAAGCAGGCGGCGAAAGGCGCCAACATTAAAAAAGTCTCCTTTGCCAAGCCGGAAGCTGTCAGCGAGGCGGTCGGTTGTGAAGTTGGCTGCGTGCCGCCCTTTGGTCACTTGACCCCGCTGCCGATTTACATGGATCTGGAATTGGCCAAGAAGCAGTATGTGTATTTCAATCCCGGCGTGCACGATAAATCATTCAAGGTTAAGGCCTGGGATCTGAAAAAGCTCTGCGCGCCGAAGATGATATAAAGGGGATGGAATAAAACGATTTCCGCTAAAGCTTCTTCTTGACCAACTGGACATCCGGTAGCCTGCGTTTGATCTCCGTGGTAACCAGATTCAGATGTGCCTGCATGGCTTGTGCCGCCTTTTCTCCTTCCCTATTTGCCACGAAATCTACGATGTGTTCGGCGGTCAGGACGGCCTCGTCGCGTTGGAACAAGGCATGGGGCCTGAATTTGTCATACTCTGTGTGAATTTTTTCGACAAAGCGCTTCATCATCTCCAGGATGAGGTGGTTTCCCGTGGATCGAGCTAGGGCGATATGAAATTCAAAATCGTATTTGATAAAATGGTTCAAGTCCCCCATATGTTCTTTCATTTTTAAACAGGCTTTTCTAATCTGCTCCACATCTTCTGAATCTGCCCTGCGTGCGGCCAGCCTGACAACATTACATTCCAGAATCTCTCTGACTTCCACCAGATCGATGATATTGGTTGCGGCTTGCAAATCTTGCAGCGCAAAGCCTGTTGCTTTGACGGGATCGAGATCCTCGCGCACAAAGCAGCCTTTTCCCTGGATACTTTCCAAATACCCCAACATCGACAGCGTCGAGGTCGCCTCCCGGATGGTGGAACGCCCGACACCGAACATTTCGATCAGTTGTTGCTCGGTCGGCAGTTGATCACCAGTTTTCAACTTTCCGGATTCGATACTCTCAAGAATCTGCTTCATCACCAATTCTGGCGTAGAGTTTCGTTTGACTGTTTTGTAATCCATATCCGCCCTAATAAATTCTACATGCGTATCCCGAAAGCCCCTGCTAATCGATAAATGGAATATTGCACAACGAAGGCCGGGAAGCGCACGAAGGTAACGAAACGGTTTGGTGATGCATTGCTTCCGGAGTTTCCCGGATAACCAAAAAAATTTCATGTACTCGGGCATTTATGGTTGACACAAATGCTCTACTCTGTCAGCCTGATTTTCAGGTCATCAGACAAATTTGGTCCGTGTTCACACGCAGGGTTTATGGGACTTTATCCCCCCTGTGAGGAGGTAGGATATACTCACCGTTCGTTGAATCGGTGTGTTTTAGGGTTCGATTGAACTTAAGCGAATTCCAGCTTCCCAAGAGGTGTACCATGGCCGAAAATCTCACCACCACCGTTTCCTCCAAACATCAAACCATCGAAATCAATCGCACCTTCCCCACGGTTGTCATCGGGGAGCGCATTAATCCCACCGGGCGCCAGAAGCTGCAGGCCGAACTCGAAGCACGTATTTTCACCACCGTACAGGAGGACGCCAGGGCTCAAGTGCAAGCCGGTGCAACCATTCTGGATGTCAATGCAGGCGTCCCCGACAGCGACGAGCCGACGTTGATTGTGGAAACCATCCGCGCGGTAATGGCGGTCACCGACGTACCGCTTTGTATCGACACGGCCAACCCGGACGCATTGGCCGCGGCCCTCGAGACATACGAAGGCAAAGCTCTGGTCAATTCAGTAAACGGCGAAACCCAGTCATTGGAAAACATTCTGCCTCTGGTCAAAGAACATGGTGCGGCGGTAATCGGGCTTTGCATGGACGACGACGGTATTCCCTCCCTTCCGGAGCAACGGCTGGCGGTCGCCGGAAAGATTATTGAGCGAGCCGCGAAATTGGTTATCCCAACAGAGGATGTGGTGATTGATCCACTCGTGCTGACGGTCAGTGTGGAAGGCGACGCCGCCCTCCTCACGCTCAACACGACCCAACTGATCGTCAAGGAATTCGGGGTCAATATCACCATGGGCGCCAGTAATGTGTCTTTCGGATTGCCGGACCGATCGGCCATCAATGCGGCATTCATGGCAATGGCCATCCAGGCCGGCTTGACCTGCCCGATCACAAATCCTCTGGATCCGGATCTGGCTCTGACGATTTTGGCTGCCGATCTGACACTGGGCAAGGACGAATGGGGTGAGCGCTGGATCGCTGCCTATCGGGCGCGTGAGAAAATATCTTGAGCCGTGCGCATCGGCCTGTCCTGAGCGTGTCGAAGGGTTATCCGGCCTGCCATGCTTGCCCTGCTTGCCCTGCTTGCCCTGAGCATCGCCGAAGGGAGCGTGTCGAAGGGATTGTCCCGCCAAGGCGGGATCGATGATACACCATAGTCACTGCCGCCGCACTAAGAGAAAGAGGCCGGCATTTCAAATTGGGGCCGCGCCCCTGGAATCAATAAGGAGGGTGTCCATATGAGCGATAACCTAAATGCAATTTCCACAGCGATCATTTCAGGGAAACGGGAGGACATCGGCAAGTTGACCCGGGATGCTCTGGACAAAGGGGTAGGTGCCGAGGACATCCTGTACAAAGGGCTGATGCCCGGAATGGATCATGTCAGCAAAGAGTTCAAAAAAGGCGACATGTTCGTGCCCGAGGTGATGCGATCGGCCCGCACCATGCTGAATTCCATGGAGATTCTCAAACCGCTGTTAATCGAAACCGGGACGAAAATGGTTGGGAAAGTGGTGCTGGGAACGGTCAAAGGCGACTTGCACGATATCGGGAAAAACCTGGTGGGTATGATGTGCGAAGGGGCCGGGTTCGAGATCAGGGACCTTGGCGTAGATGTGGAGCCGGATGCATTCGTAGCGGCGGTAAAAGAATTCGACCCCGATGTTGTCGGCATGTCGGCGTTATTGACGACGACCATGCGGAAAATGGGAGACACCATCATAGCGCTTGAAGAAGCCGGAGTGCGTGATCAGGTGAAGGTGATGGTCGGCGGTGCTCCCGTGAATCAGGCCTTCGCCGACAAGATCAGTGCCGATGCCTATGCGCCGGATGCTGCCGCCGCTGCCGATAAGGCCAAACAATTAACCGGTTGAGAACGGTTCGGCAGGACCTCGAGCGGATCAACGCGCCGTCGGCATCAGGCGATCGGCTGTTGAGAAAGGAGAGCGTGTTATGAGAACCAATTATCGTATCCATTCAGGCGTGCGTTTCCAAATGCTGTCTCAGGATCAACTGGAAGAAATGTTCAACGGCGTACTTCATGTTCTGGAGACGATCGGACTGGACGTCCATCATGATGAAGCACGTCAGATCCTGGGCGACGCCGGTGCTTGGGTCGACGGCAAACGGGTGCGCATCCCACCCTATCTGGTGAAACGGTGCCTGTCGACGGCGCCTCGCAGTTTCACCATCTATGCGCGCGACGGGAACCCGGAGCATGATATTCACATCGGACCGGGTAGGGCGCACTTCGGTCCGGGGCCCACACCGCCTAATTTTATGGACGTCGAAACGCTTGAACGCCGTCCCTATGTCAAAGATGACGCAAGGATTGTGGCAACCGTTGTGGATGCGCTGCCGAACATTGATTTTTGTGAATCCCTGGGCACCGTCAGCGACGTGCACCCGGATCTTGCGGCCTCCTATGAATTTGCCACCATGTTTCCCAACACCAGCAAACCGATTGTGGCATGGTCCTACGGATGGGACGACTCGGCCGATATTCACAGCATTGCCATCGCCGAAGCCGGCGGACAGGAGGCGTTTGAAAAACGCCCCAACTATGTGCACTACTGCGAACCGTTATCCCCGCTGGTGAGCACGTTCGATGCGGTGGACAAGGTCATTTTTGCCGCCCGCCATGGGATACCGGTCATTTTCACGACCTGCGCCCTAGCCGGCGGGACGGCACCCGTCACAGCCGCGGGGATCATCGTTCAAACCACTGCGGAGTCGTTCCTGGGACTGGTTCTGACCCAGACGATCCGACCCGGTCTTCCCTTTTTCATGGGCGGTGTGCTTTCGGTCATGGACATGAACGCCATGATACTGACCTACGGCGCCCCCGAACTGAGTCTCATGATGGCCGGCGCCACCGAACTGGCCCATTACGTCGGCCTCCCGCTTTGGCAAACCGGTGGCTGCACGGACTCCAAGTGCCTGGACGAACAGGCCGCCCTGGAAGGCGCCCTGTCCAGTTTCTTTTCGGCCCTGACCGGTGGCGATCTCTGTCACGACGTCGGATATACGGAAAGCGGGATGACCGGGTCCATATTGCAGACCGTTATGATGGATGAAGCCATCGGCTACTCGCGGCGCATTACCCGCGGGATCGAGGTCAATGAGGACACGCTGGCCACCGACGTCATCCACAACGTTGGACCGGACGGTCATTATCTGTACGAAGACCACACCATGCGGCATTTTAAAACAGAGTTCTGGTATCCCAATCTTTGCGATCGTCACAACTTCGAGGAATGGGAGGAAACGGGACGACTCACCATGCGCCAGCGCGTGATCGACCGGACCCACGAAATCCTCGGCTCCCACAAACCGTCTCCGGTGAAGCCCGAAACCGTTGAGGCCATCACCGCGGTAATGAACGCTGCCGAAGAGCGCGTCAAAAATAAAGAATAATCGAACCAGCCAAATGGAGATCGGCCATGAGTGAACTATTTGAGAAAATTGCGACGGGTGTCATCGAGGGCAAGCTAGATGAGGTGCCGGGCTTGGTGCAAAGCGCATTGGATGAAGGCCTGGAGCCTATAAAAATCCTGGAAAACGGATTGGTCGTCGGCATGAATGAGGTCGGCAAACGCTTCAAACAAGGATCGATGTTTGTTCCCGAAGTGCTGCGATCCGCTCGGACCATGCACGCGGGTCAGGAATTGCTGCGGCCGCTGCTGGCCGAGGCAGGCGCCACTCTGGGCGGTAAAATTGTGCTGGGCACCGTGCAGGGTGATCTGCATGACATTGGGAAAAATCTGGTCGGGATGATGTGTGAGGGCGCCGGATTTGAGGTCATCGACCTGGGATTCAATCTCGAGCCCGAAAAATTCACCGAGGCGATCAAGACGCATCAACCCCTTATTGTGGGCATGTCCGCCCTGCTGACCACCACCATGCGGGCCATGGGTCACACCATCAAGGCCATCGAGGAGGCCGGTCTGCGGGACAAGATCAAAGTAATGGTGGGCGGCGCCCCTGTGGATGCCGATTTTGCCGAACGGATCGGCGCCGACGGATACGGCCACAACGCGGCTTCCGGGGCTGATTTGGCTAAAAAACTCGCCGGGGTCTCATAATCCGGAATCGGCCGGAATCGAAATATGGGCATATCACAAAAGAATCAGGAACCGGTTGCGATCATCGCCTGCAAGGTTCTGCAGAGCGCACTGGAAGAGATGTTGCCGGAGCGCCTGCGCCGATGCGCGCAGTTCATGGACTACGGGTTGCACCGGGTGCCGTCCAGACTGAACCAAACGCTGCAGTCAGCCATCGATGCCATTCAGACGCCCGGTACCATCATACTCGGCTACGGATTGTGCGGCAACGGGTTGAGCGACCTCAACGCCGGCCGACACACCTTGATCATCCCCAAGGTGGATGACTGTATCGCGCTGCTGCTCGGCTCCCGCCGCAGGTATATGCGCCAAATGGAAACGTCTCCCGGCACGTACTACCTGACCAAGGGCTGGCTCGAATCCGGCAGCCATCCGCTAAAGGAGTTCCGCGAATACACGGAGCAATACGGCGCTGAAGAAGCGGCCTGGATCATGGATCAGCAATACCGGAACTACGAGCGCCTGGTATTGATCGCCCATAATCAACACGATCTGAGCACATACCGGCCCCAGGCCCTCGAGGTGGCCCGTTACTGCCGCCAGTGGGGCATGCAATATGAAGAAGTTTTAGGCTCGGACCGGTATATCCGCCGGTTGGCGGAAATCAGTGAGGATCCGAACCAGGCCGATGACGAATTTATTGTTCTCCCTCCCGGAAGTGTGAATCGTCAGGAGCATTTCTTGGATTGTTCGATCACCGCATCCGAAGAAAGCAAAAAGGAGATGGGATCATGCTAGTCAATCGAAACAACTACGATGTCAATGACACGCCAATCTTACAGGTGCTGACCGAAGATCAAATCGAGGCCATTTACTACGCCGCCTTGCGCGTGTTGTACGAAACCGGGGTTCGCGTATATGACCAAGAAGGGGTGGATGTCGCCCACGCCGGCGGCGCCATCGTCGAAGGGACGACCGAACAAAGCAGTCTCGTGAAAGTTCCCCACTACATGGTCTATAAGGCCCGGGCGACGGTGCCCAGCAAAGTGGTGGTGACCGGACCGGACCGCCAGTACCGGATGGAACTCTTTAAAAATCAGATCTACTACGGCGGGGGATCCGATACTCCCTATACCCTCGATCCTTACACCGGTGAACGCCGTCGCAGCACCTATGCAGACGTAAAAAACTGCGCACGGGTTGCCCAGGCCCTTCCCAACTACGACTTTCACATGTCCCTGGGCATCACCCAGGACACGGCGGTGGGCACCTACGACCGCTGGCAGTACCTGGCCATGCTGGAGGGTACCAGCAAGCCCATCAACATCACCGCTGTCGATATCGAAGGGGTCCGCGATCAACTGGAAATGGCCTACATCCGCGTGGGCGGAAAGGAAGAGTGGCGAAAGGGGCCGATTTTCTCACTCTATATCGAACCGGTATCACCGTTGAGCCATTCACAGGAAGTGGTTCAGAAGCTGCTGTTTTGCTGCGACAATGACATTCCCTTCGTCTATACGCCCTGTCCACTGGCCGGCGCCACGGCACCCTGCACCCTGGCAGGACTGCTGGTCCAAGCCCTGGCCGAAAGTCTGTTCGGCATCGTCTTGAGCCAGCTGCGCAAACCCGGATCTCAGCTGATCATCGGCGGATTGATGTCCAACATGGATATGTTGAGTACCATTTACAGCTACGGGTCCCCGGAAATGGCCCTTCTGAGCGCCGGATACACGGACATCACCAAGTGGCTGCGGGTTCCGGAATACGAAACCGCCGGTTGCTCCGACGCCAAGCTCTTCGATGAACAGGCGGCCATGGAAGCCGCCATCAACATCGCCACCGCGGGACTCATCGGCGGGAACATGATCCACGATGTCGGATATCTGGATTCCGGTCTGACCAGTTGCATCGAGCTGATGGTGGCATCCGATGAAATCATCGACATGGTCAAGCGTATTCTTAGAGGGATCCCGGTAACCCCCGAGACCATGGCGCTGGACGTTATGCAGGAAGTCGGTCCCGGCGGGCATTTCATGGAACACGACCACACCTATGATCGGTTTAAAGCTGAAATCTGTCGGCCCAAGCTGATTGACCGTCAAAACTGGGAGAACTGGAACATGTCCGGCGGCAAGCGCTACGGGGAGCGGGTCCACGAAAAGGTGATCGAAATCCTGGAAACAGAGACCGATCCCCTGCTGGACGAGGCCATGTTCAAGGAAATGCGCCGCATCTGCGAGCTGGCCGATGCGCGCCACAAAGATGAAGAGCTGGATGTCAAAATGTTTGTGTAAATACTTGAATGTTCGGAAGGGCTTCCGTAATGTCGGCGCAGGAGTCTGTGTCACAATTCAAATTAACAATTACCATTCATAAGTCCTGTAGGACTTGATAATCCTGCCCCGGCGTGTTTTAGGCCGGGGGCATCCGGAAATCAAACACCAAAAAAATACCTGGATTCCGGGTCAAGCCCGGAATGACAACATCATCCATAAAATGATTTTGTGAATGATGATACAGCCCGCAGGCTGGCATCCGGAAGACTGTACGACAAAAGGTCCGATCTCCCCTTCACTCCCGCCATTAGCGGGACCCAGGTGGGTGAGGCTGCTGGCAGTCAGCTTGCCGAATCCGTCGAACCTGTCGAGCCACGAATCCGTCATCCCGGAGATAATCCGGGACCGGAGTAAGAAGTACTGGTGTGGAAAAATCTCCGACTGTTGAAATATTTCATCAGAGTCAAACACGTTGAATACGGATCATCATTCTCGAGGAGCACTCGTACTGGGTATCGACACCGGCGGTACTTACACCGACGGGGTCCTGCTGGATTATGATTCCCACAGGGTTCTGGCGTCCCACAAAAGCTTGACCACCAAGCGTGATTTTTCCATCGTCATCGAGGCCGTCATCCGGGGTATCCGGATCGAAGATCCGACCGCCATCCAGATGGTGTCCATATCCACCACCCTTGCCACGAACGCCATTGCCGAGGGCAAAAGCAAGCGGGTGGCACTGCTGTTGATTGGCTATGATCCGGAATTGATCGCCTCCTTTCACATGCAGGGCCGATTTACCACGCCGCATTATTTCTACTTTAACGGGGGGCACGACCTCTACGGTCGGTAAAAGGCGCCACTGGACCTGCCGGCAATCCTGGCGAAAGTGGGCGAGATCAAGGACGAGGTGGATGCCGTGGCCGTTTCCGGTTATTTCAGCCCACTCAATCCGGAGCACGAGCACCGGACCTTTGAGGCCATTTCCGGAATCTGCGACCTTCCCGTGGTGCTGGGCCATCAACTTTCCACCAAGCTTGGATCCATTGAACGGGCCACCACCGCGGCGCTCAACGCATCCCTGCTGGCGGTCCTGAAAGAATTCATTATTGCGGTTCGTCGGGCCATGGAACACCGCCGGATCCAGGCGCCGCTAATGGTGGTCCGCGGCGACGGGACCCTGATGAGTGATGAGTTCGCCTCTAAAACGCCGGTGGAGACCATCCATTCCGGCCCGGCGGCCAGCGCCATCGGCGGCCGTTTTCTGTCCCGCCTCGACGATGCGCTGGTCATCGATATCGGTGGCACGACCACCGATATTGCCCTGGTGGAAAAGGGCCAGGTCGCCGTCAGTGAAGAGGGCGCCACCGTGGCGGACTATAAAACATCGGTAAACGCCGCCAACTTGTTTTCCATTGCCCTGGGCGGCGACAGCCATATCGCGACCGACAGTGACAACAGGATCGTGATCGGACCTCAACGTGTGGCACCCCTTGCCTATCTGGCCGATAGATTCCCACACATTCGAAGCGATCTGAGCGCCCTTTCCCAGAGAAGCGATGCCCACCTGGCTTCCGATTGGCTCGAATATTGGTATCTGCTCCGCACCCCCGTTCATGGGGAGTGGTTGCAAACAGAGCAGGAAAAAAAGCTTGTCGATATGTTGGCCGAAGGCCCCCGGCCCCTTCCGGAAATTCTCACCCGTTTGAATGTGTTCAGCAAAGTGCAAATCAGTGACGGCAATCTGCTGCGCCGGGATATCCTCAGCAAATCGGGACTGACCCCGACCGATCTGCTCCATGTGGAAGGCCGTTACTGTGCCTGGGATGGACACACGGCACATCTCGCTGTGGATATCTTCTGCCGCTGTCTGCGCTACGATCCGGCCGAATTTCGAAAACAGATCTGGTCGAAGATGACCGAAACCATTGTGCATGCCATCGTCATCTTTCTGAGCGGAAAACAGCTGCCGCTGACTCCCCATTCCCGGGACAGCGACATCGGGCACTGGTTTTTTCATAACAGCCTTTACAACGACCATGCCCAATTGGAGACACGGTTTCGATTGCGCCGGCCGATCATCGGCATCGGCGCTCCGGCAGCCGTTTTTTTAGAAAGCGTGGCCGAAAAACTTCATTGTGAACTGATACTGCCGACCCATCATGAGGTCGCCAATGCGGTTGGCGCGGTGGCCGGTAACGTCATGATTTCCGAAGAGGTCCTTGTGTATCCGCGGCTGACCCGAGATGGCCTGGAAGTTCTCGGTTACACGGTTCAGACCGGCGATTACCGGGAAGTGTACGATGAAGCCGCCGACGCACTGGCCCATGCCCGGGCTCTGGGCCGGGAGAGGGCTCTGGGGGCGGCGCTGCGATCCGGTGCCCACAACCCGGAGGTTATCGTAAACGAGCATACCGACGGCCTGGACACGTTCCGTATACGGGCAAAAGCGGTGGGCAAACCGCGTTTGATGCGATTTGGAGGAAAAGAAAATGGAGTTGGTTGACGTCGATACCCAACACACCTATGAGCGGATACGGGAAGCCATCATCACTCTGGAGCTGGCCCCCGGAACACTGGTCAACGAACAACAGCTTGCCGAAGACCTGCATATGGGCGCCGTCCCCGTTCGGGAGGCCCTCCGATTGCTGGCACACGATGAACTGATCGTCATCACGCCCCTCCACGGTCTGTACGTGGCTGACATCAGCCTACCGGACCTGGAGCACATCAGTGAAGTGCGTTTGACACTGGAACCGCTCTGCGCCGGTCTTGCCACCCAGCGGGCGACACCGGATGATCTGATGGTGCTCGAGGCCCTTCGCCAAGAACAGGCGGCCACGGCACCCGATGACAGCCGACGCCTGCTGGACGTGGATCATAAATTTCATCAGGCGATCATCCGGGCAGCCAAGAACAAATACCTGAGTCGCATCCTGGAACACTTCTTCGGTCTGTCCCAACGGCTGTGGTACATGGTCCTGCCCCGACTCGACATATTGCCGACGTCCGTTGCCGAACATCTGAACATGGTGGAGGCGATCAAAAGTCAGGATGTGGAACGCGCTCGCAGCATCATGTACGACCATGTCAAAGCATTTTACGATCAAGTCCGTCATATTTTGAATTCGTGAAAAAACGTGAAACGCCAACCCATTCGGGTGTTCATTTTCTGCTCTGAACAGTGCTATAGATCATCCAAGCGCAAACATCTCATGCCGTGTTTGGGCGGAAGGGGAAGCCGTTGCCCCGGTGGGGTCACCATTTCGGTGACACACAGGGCCTTCATTGGGGGCCGGGAGCAACACGGGGTTCACGTCATGGAAGTCCATGGGACGCATGGAGGGTGACGCAATGATCGATCGTTTGGAGCCGAAATTGAAGCCGAGACTCAATGTACTCCAGCCGGATGATGTTGAGGAAGTCTACTCGGCCGCCATGGAAGTGCTGGAGCGCACCGGTATGCGGGTCACCCATCCCCGGGCGCTCGAATTGTTGGACGGCGCCGGCGCACGGGTGGATACCGATGTGGTACGCATCCCGGACTGGATGGTAAAAGATGCGCTGCGAAAGGCCCCGTCACGCATCGTGCTGGGCAATCGCAACGGTGAGCGTTCGGTGAAGCTGGAGCGCAACAGAAGCTGTTTCGGCGCCAGCCTGGATTGCATCGACTACCTCGAACCCTTCACGCGGGAACGCCGAAAGTTCTTGCTCGATGACAGCCGCATAACGGCAACATTGCTAGACGCGTTGCCCAACTACACGTGGGGCATGACATTCGGCATCGCCGACGATGTGCCCCCCGAATTTTCCGACCGGATGGTGTTGAAGGAAGCGATGACCCACAGCGAGAAACCCATGGTGTTTTGCTGCCAGGATGTGGAAAGCCTCAAGCAAATTTATGAAATGGCGATTATCATCGCCGGCGGTGAAAAGCAGTTCCTGAACGCCCCCACGATTGTCATGATAGTCGATCCGATTTCACCGCTGACATTGACCGATGGCAGCCTGGAAAAGATGATGTTTGGCGCCGAAAAACGGATTCCCCAGATTTGCTATGGCGCCCCCCAGGCCGGCAGCACCGGCCCGGCCTCGTTTGCCGGGTCCGTCGTACAGGGAACGGCCGAATCCCTCGGCGGCCTGGTGATCACCCAGATTATGCAAAAGGGAGCCCCCTTTATTTTCGGCGCCTTTGCCACCGTCATGGACATGCGAACGACCATATTTTCCTACGGCGCACCGGAAATGATCCTGATGGGCGCCGCCCTTGCCCAGATGGCCCAATACATCAAGCTCCCCTATTTTGGTACGGCCGGTTGCTCCGATGCCAAACTGCCGGATTCCCAGGCCGCCGCCGAAGCCACGCTGTCGTGCCAGTCGGCGGCGCTCAGCGGCGCGAATCTGATTCACGACTGCGGCCTGCTCGACCACGGAGCTCTGGCCTCTCCGGCATATATGGTGCTGGTGAATGAAGTGCTTCACATGATCAACCAGTTTATCCGGGGAATCCGGATCGATGAAGATACGCTGGCGGTCGATGTCATCCACCGCGTGGGCCCGGGGGGCCATTTTATGGAAGAAGAGCATACACTGCAGTATTTCCGCCAGGTGTGGTATTCCAACCTCTTCGATCGGTCCAACTATGAATCGTGGCTCGAGCAGGGTGGGCGGCGGTTCCAGGAGCGCCTCAGGGAACAGACCCTACTGCAAATGGAACACCGGCCCCAACCGCTGCCCAAGGAAGTCACAACAGAGCTCGAGAAGCTGGCCAAACATTGGCGATAGAGGGGCAACGGGGATTCGAGGAACAGGCCTGATGGACGAAGACACGGCCAAGGTCATTTTTCTGCCGTCCGGGAGCAGCGGAACGGTGCCGAAAGGGACCACGATTATGGAGGCGTCCCGACGGCTGGGCGTCGGGATTGAATCGCTCTGCGGAGGCCGCCGGGTGTGCGGCAAGTGTAAGGTCCGCATTGAAACCGGCGGCAGCCGGAAACACGGCATCGCATCCACATGGGAAAGTGCCGGTCCCTGGAAGACGCCGGAAAACGACCATATCACGCCCGAAGAACGGGCCGCGGGATTCCGCCTGGCATGTGCGGCCACCATACAGGAAGATGTTCTGATCGACGTCCCGGAAGCATCCCGCCCGGAAAAACAGGTGGTCAGCAAAGCCGCCCGTCCCATCCCCATCGATTCTGATCCGGCGGTCAATACCTATTTTCTACAGCTTCCGGAAGCCTCACTGGAAGACCCCACCGGCGATTTTGAGAGACTCAGCCGGGCCCTGGAAACAGACTACGGATTGACCGGGCTGTCGATGGACCTGTATGCATTGCGCGGTCTGGGAGGGGCGCTGCGGTCCGGCAAATGGGAAATCACGGTCAGTATTTGGATGGACCGAGAGATTATCCGCATCCGCCCGGGCAAGGGAGGACCGAGTTACGGACTGGCCATTGACATCGGCACAACGACCATTGCCGGCTATCTGTGCGACCCGGAGACGATGGAAGTCGTCGAGACCGTTTCGATGATGAATCCTCAGATCCCATATGGGGAAGATGTGATCTCACGGATCGATTACTGTTTCTCCGACCCCGAGGGTTTACGCCGCTTGAGCGATGCCGTGGTCGACGGATTGAACACCCTCATCGAAGAAGCCGTATCCGAAGCATCACGGCACACCGACCGGGCCATTTCCCCCGCTGATATCGAAGACGTGGCGGTCTGCGGGAACACCTGCATGCAGCATCTCCTGCTGCAATTGGACCCCGAGCCCCTGGGCAGCATCCCGTTTTCCCCGGTCCATCACAGCGGTCTGAACCTCAAGGCCCGGGAGATCGGACTGCGGGTCAATCCATCGGCCAACGTCTACATACTGCCCAACATCGCCGGATTCGTGGGCGGCGACAACGTCGGGGTTATTCTTGTCGAAGAGCCCCAAAACAGCGACGACACGGTGCTGATCATCGATATCGGCACCAATGGCGAACTGGTTATTGGCAACCGGCAACGGAACATTTGCAGTTCATGCTCCTGTGCCACCGGACCGGCCCTGGAAGGCGCCCATATCGAGTTCGGCGTGCGGGCAGCGCCCGGCGCCATCGAGCGGATAAAAATCTCGTCCGACACTCACGAGGTGGATTACAAGGTAGTGGGACGGGAGGCCTGGCGAAGCTATTCCAAACCCGAAGACATGCAGACCCGGGGCCTCTGCGGCAGTGCGGTGCTGGATGCACTGGCCGAACTCTACAAGGCCGGGATCGTGGACGGCAGCGGGGCGTTTCACCCGGAGGTGGAGACCGGGCGCCTGAGAGACAATCCCCACACGGGACAGAAAGAGTTTGTGCTCGCCTGGTCCGCGGAGACCGTTATCGGCAAGGATGTGGTCATTACCCAAAACGACATCCGCCAGATCCAGTTGGCCAAGGCCGCCATTTACACCGGATGCAAGCTCATGCTGCGCCGGATGAACCTCCAGCGGCCGGACCGAATAAAGATTGCCGGGGCCTTCGGCAACCATATCGACACTCATCTGGCCCTGGTGCTGGGATTGTTTCCGGACTGCCCGCCGGAACGTGTCTCGGCCATCGGCAACGCTGCCGGCGACGGGTGCCGCATGGCGTTGCTCGATCGGAAAAAACGGGCCGAAGCCGATCGGATCGCCCGACAGGTGGAATATCTCGAGCTGACCCTGATGGAAGATTTTCAAGAACATCTTATCGACGCCATTCATATCCCCCACATGATCGATGAATTCCCGCATCTGAAACCGAAGACAAGGGGAGCGAATTAAAAAAAAGGAGAGGCATCCCATGCCGTCTGACTTCGAAGACCGCGTCCGGAAGACCGGTTTGAGGCTTTACGATATCGCGGAAAAATCCAAGCCGTCGCTCTTCAGGAAAGACTACTGGACCGGAAAAGTAATGGATGTTTCAATGAAGAACGACGCCTTCAAACAGGAAATGTTCCGTTTCGTGGATGTATTCCCCTACCTGACCACACCGGAATCGGTGGCCCGGCACATCCAGGAATATTTTTGCCGCCCGGATCAACACTTTCCCAAAGCCATGCAATGGGGGCTTTCCCATGTGACACCGGACTCCATGACGGCTAGGATGGCCGCCAAGAGTATCAGCAAAAATATCACCACCATGGGCAAACAGTTTATCACCGGGGCGACCATCGATGAAGCCGCCGAGGTGCTGAAAAAAGCCCGAGACGCCGAAGGCGTCGCCTGGACGGTGAAAATCCTCAAAGAGGCGGTCACCTCCACCCAGGAAGAAGAGGAATTTCTGGACGGCCAGATCAACCTCATTGAACGTTACAGCGAGATCGTTACAAATTGGCCGGCCCTGGGTACCGGTGAGATCGGTGGACTCGATTGGGGCTTTACCCCCCAGGTCAATATCTCCTTGATGGCGTCCTGCCTGTATTCGCAGTATCTGACCAAGAGCTGTGCCATGGATTATGCCATTGACCGGGCAAAAGAGCGTCTGCGGCCGATATACCGCAAGGCCCAGCAGCTCGGTGCGTATGTCATGATGGATATGGAGCATCTGCCCGCCCGCCGGTTCACCCTGGAGCTGTTCAAGGGCATCAATGACGAATCGGAATTCCGCGACTGGCCCCACAATGGCATCGCTTACCAGGCTTACATGAAAGACGCCGAACCGCTGCTGGCCGATCTGGTGAAATGGGCCAAAACAGGAGGCCACGATTTTGGCATGCGGTTGATCAAGGGTGCCTTCTGGGATGAGGAGATGGTGTTGGCCAACCTGTACAACTATCCGGTGCCGGTATTTACGAACAAGCACGAAACAGACGCCAGCTTCGAACGATGTGCGCACACCGTGTTGAAAAGCCACCGGCACATGCAGCTTAAATGCGGCTCCCATAATATCCGCAGCGTGGCCTATGTCATCGAAACCGCGCGAAAGCTCGGCGTACCCGAGGACCGGCTGGAATTTCAAATGCTCCACGGCATGGCTGAAAATCTCCGCAACGCCTGGACCAAACACGATCTGAGGCTTCGGTTGTATGCACCGGTGGGGGAGATCGTCCCAGGCATGGCCTACCTGGTGCGCCGCCTGCTGGAAAACACCTCCAGCGAATCTTTTTTGCGGCAGAGTTTTGTGGACGGTGCGGCAAGAGAAGCCATGCTGAGAGATCCGGCGAGCCTTGCCAAAGATTCACCGCAGACGGAATCTGGGACGCCGGCCGACTCCGAATACGGCGAAACGGGTCCCTTTTCCAACGAACCGCCCATAGAATGGGATGTCGCCACCCATGCCGCATTCGCCGCGGCGCTCGAAAACACAAAGTCGTCATTTCCCCGGCACGTGCGCCCGGTGGTGAACGGAGTTCCGACAGAAGGCGGGAAGACATTGATGTCCACCGATCCCAACATGCCCGAACGGGTCGTGGCCGAAGTCGCCTGCGCGGACGCCGAGACGGTGGAATTTGCGGTCGCCGCCGCCAACACAGCGTTTACGGAATGGGCCGTCACCCCCGCCGAAAAGCGGGCGGCCTACCTGTTCAAAGCGGCCGGACGGGTGCGCGCCAAACGCCACGATCTGGCCGCCCTGCTCGTCTATGAAGGGGGCAAAAACTGGACGGAAGCCCAGGCCGACCTCAATGAAACCGTGGATTTCCTCGAATTCTACGGCCGAGAGATGATCCGTTTGGATAAACCTCGCACGGCGTCCGAGCGGCCGGGGGAATCCAGTCGTCTCGGATACCTCCCCCGCGGCGTCGGCGGCGTGATTGCACCATGGAATTTTGCCTTGCCCATCTCCGTCGGCATGGCCTCGGCGGCCATCGTCACCGGCAACACCGTCGTGTACAAACCGGCGTCGCAAACCCCGGCCATCGGTCAGGCGGTGCATGACATTTTCAGCAGCGTGTATTTGCCCAATGGCGTGTTCAATTTCGTCCCCGGACCCGGCGAAGAGATCGGAAACGCCCTGGTCACCCACAAAGACGTGGCCTTTACGGTGTTTACCGGCAGCAGGCAAGTAGGCCTCGGTATCATCGAAAAATCGGGGCCGACTCCCGAAGATGCGCAGCAGGTGAAACACGTCATTGCCGAGATGGGCGGAAAGAATGCCATAATCATCGACAGCGACGCCGATATCGACGCCGCAGTGGGGCCCATCATCCAGTCGGTCTTCGGTTACATGGGGCAGAAATGTTCGGCGGCCTCACGACTGATCGTGCTGGCGGAAAATCACGATAAATTCGTGTCCCGCTTCAAACATGCCGTGGAAACGCTGGTTTTCGGTCCCGCCGAGGATTCGCGAAGCGATCTCGGAGCGGTGATCGACGCCGAGGCCAAGGCGAAGATCGAAACCTACGTCGACATCGGCAACACCGACGGCCAGCTGTTGACCCGGGGCGCCAACGCTGAAGGGCCCGGGCATTTCGTCCGTCCTGCCGTGTTCACCGATATTTCCCCGGACAGTCGTCTGGCCCAGGAGGAAATTTTCGGTCCTGTGGTGTGCATTATCAAGGTAGACGATTTCGAGGAAGCCCTGCAGGTCGCAAACGGAACTCCATATGCGCTAACCGGCGGCGTGTTCTCGCGCAGCCCGGCAAACATCGAACGCGCATGCCGGGAGTTCTTGGTGGGGAGCCTCTACATCAATCGGGGCACCACCGGTGCCATGATGAAACGCCATCCCTTCGGCGGTTTCAAGATGTCCGGCGTGGGTTCCAAGGCCATGGGGCAGTATTACCTGCCCCAGTTTATGTTCACGCGGACCATTGTCGAGAATACCTTCCGAAGCGGGTTTGCCCCAATGGAAGCTGCGACAGACTGAAACGGTCCCTCAACCCGGACAAAGGAGTGTTCTTTTGGAACTACAGACGATTCATGAAAAATGTTCGGGGTGTTCCACCTGCCGACTGGCGTGTACCATCGAAAATTTCCGGGAAGTCCGGCCGTCCCTGGCGGTACTCCGCATTGAAGGCCGCTTTCCGGCGCCCGGCGATTATCGCATCCACGTGTGCGATCAGTGCGGGGACTGCGCCGAGGTCTGTCCGGATGAAGCCATTCAACAGGATGAAAGCGGCGTCTTTCTGATCGATGAGGACGCGTGCACCGGCTGCATGGCCTGTGTGGCGACATGCCCTTATGACGTCATCGTGGAGCGTGGCGATGCGCCGACACCCATCAAATGTACCCTGTGCGGGGCATGCGCAGCCGCCTGTCCCCGCGACGCCATCTTGCTCACGTCATGACGATAAGGAGAGATGAACCCATGCTCCATGGTTACGCAGGTACTATTCTTCGGATCCACCTGACCGACGAGAGGATCGAAAAAGAACCGCTATCCGAACCACTGGCGGAATCGTACATCGGCGGCAGGGGCTTTGTGGCCCGCATGCTCTTTGATGAAATCGAGCCGGATATTGATCCATGCGGTGAAAAAAACATATTTATTGCGGCCACCGGACCGCTCACCGGCCATTTTCTTCCAGCCAGCGGAAAGACGCACTTCGGGTCTAAATCCCCGGCTACCGGCGGTTATGCGGACAGCAACATGGGCGGACATTTCGGTCCGGCGTTGAAATATGCGGGTTATGACGCCCTGGTGCTGACGGGGAAGGCAAAAGAGTTCAGCTATCTGTGTATTGACGACGATACCATTGAAATCCGTTCAGCGGAGAAGTACCGGACCAAAGGAGCGCTCACGGCCGAGCGGATGCTGAAAGACGACCTGGGGGATGATTTTCAGATCATCACCATCGGCCCGGCCGGCTAAAACGGCGTGCGGTTTGCCTGCATCTCCCATGACTTCGGCCGGCAGGCCGGTAGAACGGGCATCGGCCTCGTGTTGGGGGCAAAGAACATCAAAGCCATCGCTGTCCGGGGAACCGGCGGGTTGCCGGTATTCGATGTCGACGGTGCCCACGCCAAAGGGAAAGATGCGTTTGCAAAGGTCCGGGCGAAACCCGGTTTTGAAGGATGGACACCGGAAGGCACCGCCGGTTTGACCAATTGGGCCAATGAAGTGGGCGCCTTTCCAACACGCAATTTTCAGACATCCTATGCGGATCACTATCAACAGATTAACGGCAAGGCCATTCTGGATCGGCTCAAGATCACCGACAAAGGCTGTTACTGCTGTCCCACCCCCTGCGGCAAATACGGTTTTGCCAAAACGGCCCTCGGCCAGGCTCACGTGGAAGGACCGGAATTTGAAACCATTTCCCTGTTCGGCGGAAATTGCGTGCTCGAAACCATCGAGGAGGTGGCCTACGCGAATTACGTGTGCGATGAACTGGGATTGGACACCATTTCGGCCGGTGTGGTCGCCGCCTGGGCCATCGAATGCGCCGGAAAAGGGATTTTGACGGAAGCTCAGATCGGACGGGTGATTTCCTTCGGGGATCTCGAATCGATCGTCTATCTTCTGGAAAAGACGGCGTATCGGGTCGGTATCGGCGATCTGTTGGCCGACGGGGTGAAGTTGGCGTCTGAGACCATCGGGAAAGGCTCGGAACACTTTGCCATCCAGGTCAAGGGGCTGGAGTGGACCGGGTACGAGTGCCGTAACGCGCCGTCCATGATGCTGGCCTATCTCACCTCCGATATCGGTGCGCACCATGGCCGGGCGTGGGTATTGGGGCATGATGTAGCCGGAAGTTGGAGCAGCGTGCACGATCTGATCGTGGCCGGCGTGGCCAAGGAAAAGCCGCCGAAAGGACTGGTGACGGAAAAGTCGGCGGACTACGTCATCCACTCCCAGCATGAACGGCCCCTGTTCGATGCCCTGGGAACCTGCCGCCTGCAATTGATGGAGCTGGGTTTTGAGGGGGAGCATTATGCCGAGCTTTACAGCCTCATTACCGGGAAGCAAAAAACCTGGGCCGAACTGCTGGCGATCTCCGAGAAGCTATGGCATCTCACACGAGCGTTTAATGCCCGGGAGATTAAAAATTTCTGGCGCGTCAGCGATTATCCACCGCGACGCCTGTGCGAAGATCCCATCACCAGCGGCCCCAACGAGGGATATGTCATTCCCATGGAAGACATCGAATTTCTACTCGATGCCTACTACCGGGCCAGGGGGTGGGATCAGAACGGCATCCCTACGGAAGCGACGCTGAAGAGGGTAGGGATGCAAGATGTGGTGGAGCCCCTGAAACGACTCGGGATTTTAGTTTAAAAATTAGGTTCTTCTCCAACTTAGTTGGAGAAGAGGGCCCAAGGGGCCAAGGGTTCAAGTAACTGATTTTTAATAATTAATTGCCACTTTTGGAACTCTTTTGCCCTTGGTCGTATCGTGTTTTGTCGCAGCCTTTTCCCGTAGTTCAAGAGAGCCTAAATTCACCTCTGACAAAAGCCGGGTTCCAGTTCACATATCGAACCATGGGAAATGTAAAACGGTCTAACCTCATCAACGATTTTCCTTCGTCCATAGCTTGCTGCTCTGAGAGAAGGAGACGTGTCCAGTTAACGATGTCACTCGAACCCTTGACCTCTGGAATCCGTGACTTCTACGTTTATCATTTCACTTGGCCCCTTGAATCCTTGAACCCTTGAACCCTCATTGATCACACCGAAGGAAGCAGAAAAACCGGCTCTTTTTCAAAAAAAAACGACAACCAATCGGGAGATGATCCAAAAATTATGATTCGCATATCGGAAATTCATATTTATCAGCATGACTTGCCGGTGGTCGGGGGAGAATTCCGAACGTCTCGGACATCGGTGGCCTCGTTCGATACGACGATCATCGAAATAGTTACCGAAAACGGATTGGTGGGATACGGTGAAACCTGCCCCCTCGGCGCTGTGTATCAGCCCCACCACGCAGCGGGGGCCCGTGCCGCACTTTGTCACATCGGACCTTACCTGGTCGGTCTCAACGCCCTTGGCATCGATTGCGTTCGTGATGCCATGGACGAGGCCCTCAGCGGCCACAACTATGCCAAGGCGGCGGTGGATATGGCCCTGTGGGATCTGGCGGGGAAATTCTATAGCGTGCGTGTCTGCGATTTACTTGGCGGCGCCAAGCAGGAAACCGTTCCATCCTATTTCTCCATCGATGTGACGGAACCCGAAAAAGCCGCATCCACGGCCCGGGAAAAACAGGCCGAAGGGTACCGGCGCCTGCAGCTCAAGGTGGGGGGGCGGACGTTGGATATCGACATTGCAGCCATCCGGAAAGTGCATGAAGCCCTGCAACCCAATGTAACGCTCGCCGTCGATGTCAATCGTGGGTGGACGTCCCGGGATGCGGTGGCGGTATCCCAGGCCTGCCGGGATCTTTCCTTTGTCCTGGAGCAACCCTGCGATACCCTGGAAGAGATTGCTTCTCTCCGGGGCCGGGTCTGTCACGCCATTTTTATCGATGAGTCCACCGAAGACCTGGGCACAGTCGTGCGGGCCGTCGGACAACGGATTTGCGACGGTTTTTCGCTAAAAGTCACACGGCTGGGCGGGATTTCCACCATGCGCACCATTCGCGATATCTGCGGCGCGGCAAACCTGCCTATGACCTGTGACGATGCGTGGGGCGGCGATATCATTGCGGCCGCCTGCACCCATATCGGCGCGACGGTCTCTCCTCGCCTTTTGGAGGGCGTATGGTTGGCGGCGCCCTATATCGGAGAACACTACGATCCGGAAAACGGAATACGCATCGACGCAGGACACATCCGGGTGCCCGGCGGGCCCGGTCTCGGGGTGCAGCCGGATACCGCCGTGTGGGGCCCGCCAATAGCCTCATATGGCGGATGAGCAGAAGATCGCAAGAACTATGGAAGACATCGATGTTTGCTCGATACCGACTGCCGGGACAGGGGGTGGGAGCAGAACGGCCTTCCCAGGGTAGCGACGCTGAAGAGAGTGGGCTGCAAGACGGGGCGGAGTCGTTAAAGCGGCTAGGGCTGTTATTTTAAAGCGAAACGTGGTATGCGATATGGAAGCCTTTAATTGGGCAGCATAATGCGCTTGTTTTCGGGGGGGTGCACCGATCTGCAAGGTTATCGATGACTCATTTTGTTCCGCTCTCGGTAACGTTGTCAATGAACCTGATCTTCTCGATTTACGGCTACCCCTCAGTCCTTTTACTCCGCCCCACCCCGTAGCGGGCGTGCGTGTCCCACTTCGTCCCATCGGGCGTATCTACTCAAACTAAAGCAACCGGTTAAGATCTACTCCAATGGGTTGGTAATGGATTCAAACGTATTTTTCGCGATGGAAAAATACGCGCTATCGCAGAGAGAAAGAATCAACATTTGGGGGATGCCCAAACATCTAAAGGAGGTGATACCATGGCAAAGGGCAATTACAGCGTCCGGTACGATCCGGACAAACTGCGACAGATGATCGAAGAGGGGAAGACGGCAAAGGAGATCACCAAAGCATTCAAAATATCCCCGTATACCCTGCGGGAACATCTGGTGATGCTTCAGAATCTGGACAAAAAAATCTACGTCGTCAAAGGACTCTTTGACTACTCCAAAGAAAAAGAACCAAAGGTGAAAAAGGAAGGGATCGTCTTCTCCAAGGAGATGCTCGAAAAAACCGGCTTTACGCCCGGTGATTGCTTCGAGATGGCGGTTGAAGAAGACCGGATCATTTTACAAAAAGTTGAAGGGGAGTGTGGTCCAGACGACGAATGACGCCTGAGGCAGGAAAACGAACGTTCTGCAGTACCAAAAAGAGCATGCACTGGACGTCGGGTCTGCGCTGGACCGGCATTCCGGGAAAACGCAATTGTCGGGTAAGTTCCGGAATGAATACTTTGCATGAGAAAGCCTTAATGATGCGAAACCGTGTAGGGCTGTAAAGGAGGTGTTGAATGTCCGAACAAGATTTTCAAATCATGACTGCAGAAACCATAAAGAACCTCGACAACAAGATCTTAAAATACGATATCCAGCCCTGGGTATTTTTCGGCGCCGCAGGGTTGATTTTCGCCGGCGTGATCTTCACGATACTGGCCGGCGACGCCGCCGCTCAACTGTTTGCAGGCATGAAGAATTGGATGTGCCAGTATACCGGGTGGTTTCTGGTGTTGACCATGAACGTCGTGCTGGCCACCTGCCTCGGTATTCTGGTGTCGCCCCTGGGAAAGCTGCGCATCGGCGGACCTGACGCCGAGCCCGAATTCTCCTATCCCAGCTGGTTTGCCATGCTGTTCAGCGCCGGGATGGGCATCGGCATGCTGTTTTACGGAGTGGCCGAACCCATGTTTCATTATGTCGCCAACCCGCTGTCGGAACCCGGCACCGTCGAAAGCGCCAAGGCGGCCATGGAGCTCACCTATCTCCACTGGGGTCTGCATCCCTGGGGCATCTATGCGCTAATCGGATTGGGTCTGGCATTTTTCGGTTTTACCAAGGGGCTGCCGCTGTCGATCCGCAACGTGTTCTACCCGGTTTTGAAAGAACGCATCTACGGCGGGTTCGGCAACGCCATCGACATCCTGGCCACCATTTCCTGTCTCTTCGGCGTCGCGACCTCCCTGGCCTTCGGCGTGCAACAGGTCAATGCCGGCCTGGCGCACCTGTTCGGCGTTCCCCAAAGCGCCGGGGTTCAGGTGGTATTGATCGCAGGCATCACCGCCCTGGCCACCTGGTCGGTGGTGCGCGGTCTCGAAGGCGGCATCAAGCTGCTCAGTAACATCAATATCGGGCTGGCCCTCGTCTTAATGCTCTTTGTCTTTCTGATCGGCCCGACACTGTTTGTCCTGAACGGATGGCTCGAGAACCTGGGAAATTACTTACAAAATTTCTTCGTTCTGGGATTCTGGAACGAGACCTATACCGACGCCGGCACGTGGCAAAACGGTTGGACCATCTTCTATTGGGCGTGGTGGATCGCGTGGTGCCCCTTTGTGGGCATGTTTATCGCCCGGGTTTCCTACGGGCGGACCCTGCGGGAATATCTGGCCTGCGTGCTGATCGTACCCACCCTGGTGACCTTCACCTGGATGACCGTGTTCGGCAACAGCGCCATCTATATCGAACGGTACGCGAGCGGCGGCATGGCCAAGGCGGTTCAGGAAAACATCCCGGTTTCTCTGTTTGTCTTCCTCGAAAGCTTTCCGCTGAGTTTGCTAACCTCCATTCTGGCCATGGTCGTAGTCATTTTCTTCTTTGTGACGTCTTCGGATTCCGGCTCCATGGTCATCGATATCATCACGGCCGGCGGCAATCCGGACCCCCCCAAGCCCCAGCGGCTGTTCTGGGCGATCCTCGAAGGCACCGTCGCTGCGGTACTGCTCCTGGGCGGGGGCATGGTGGCCCTGCAAACCGCCGCCATCACCACCGGGCTTCCCTTTGCCGTGGTGATGTTTTTCATGTGCTTTGCGGTGATCAAAGGGCTAATCGATCATGTGAAGGAACATGGCTACGACTGATGGGCGTGGGAAGACGGCGACATGGCGTCGCCGGATGCAACCCGAAAAGCAGTGGTCTGTTTTTCTACGTCTTAATCGGCTCGTCATGCACACCTTTAGACGAGGAAGCCGGTATTCAAATAGGAGGTTCTCATGAGAAACAAGGCAACCATCTATAGTACGGCAGTACTGTTCTGGTTCATGCTCATACTGGCGGCCGTTCTGCCGGTACCGACCCAGGCCGCCGATAAGGTCGTTCGGCTGGCGTATGTGGAATGGTCCGAAACCATCGCGGCCACCAATCTGGTACAGGCCGTATTGCAGGAAAAAATTGGCGTCCAATGCGACATCATTCCGATGACCGCTGATAAAATGTGGGAGGCTGTGGCCACCGGTCAGGCAGATGCCATGGTCGCGGCCTGGCTGCCCAGCACCCACGGCCACTACTACGAGGAGGTCAAAGACCGGATTGTGGATCTGGGGCCGAATCTGGAAGGCACCCGGATCGGGCTCGTGGTTCCGGATATTACCGTAGGCCGTCAGACGGCAGCCACCGGGCAGCGGAATGCGCCCTACATTACGGTCAATTCCATTCCGGAGTTGAAGGATTATGCGAGAAATTTCCGGGGCAAAATCATCGGCATCGATCCGGAGGCCGGCATCATGAAGAAAACCAGAGAGGCGATGCAGGTCTACGGATTGAACAATTTTCGCTTGATCCAGGGCAGTGAAATATCCATGGCCGCTGAATTGTCCGATGCGATCCGCAAACAGAAGTGGATCGTGGTCACCGGCTGGATTCCCCACTGGAAGTTTGCCCGATGGAAACTCAAATTCCTGAAAGACCCCCAAAACGTGTTTGGGGGTAAAGAGAGAATCCATACGATGGTACGCAAGGGACTGAAGCGGTATATGCCCGATGTGTATCGATTCCTGGACACGTTTCAATGGACGCCGGAAGAGCTGGGCCAGTTGATGATCTGGATCCAGGAAGACGAGGGTTTGTTCCCCTATGACAAGGCTTTGCGCTATATGCGCTATCACTCGGACCAGATTCAATCATGGCTGAAGTAAGAAGGCCGATATCCAGCGGGCCCTCTCATGTGTCGACCCGGATGTTGCACAAAAGGTCGGCCGTATCGTCATTAATAAAACGTTTCTTAATTGGTGTCGGCATTTGTACATTACTGATGCCGGCGCTCAGCCGTCCGGTGACGGCAACAGAGCAATCCAATCAGGTCCAGGGCTCCGGTGAAAAGCAACCCGCTAGTGCCGGAACCGTCTCCATGGCGCGGTCAACCTGGGACACCGGTTGGTTCCAGGCGGAAATTTTCAAAAACCTCCTGGAAGAGCTGGGCTATGCAGTGGACGGCCCGGATACCATGGAGAATCTCGATTTCTATCTGTCCGCCGCCAAAGGGGAGATGGATTTGTGGGCCAACGGCTGGTTCCCCAGTCACAAGCTCTTCTTCGATGACGATCGCATTCAGGGAAAGGTGGAAGCGGTTGGATTTGAAGTAAAAGCCGGCGCGCTACAGGGATATCTGGTGGATAAAAAAACCGCCGATGCCTTGGGCATCACCAGCCTGGGTGATTTGAAGGATCCCAAAATTGCCCAGGTGTTCGATCGAAACAACAATGGCAAAGCCGACCTCATCGGCTGTAATGTCGGCTGGGGGTGCGAGCGCGTCGTTGAACACCATCTGGATGCCTACGATCTGCGCGCCACCGTCGAACATATCCAGGGAGATTACTCTCCTCAGATGAACGACACCGTCGCCCGCTACAAACAGGGCGATCCCATTTTGTTCTATACCTGGACGCCCAACTGGACGGTAGGCACCCTGATTCCGGGCAAAGACGTGGTCTGGCTCCAGGTGCCGTTTGCCAGCCTGCCCAAAGAAAAAGAGGACCTGAAAGACCAGACCCTTATCAAAGGCGTTCCCGGATGTGCAGCCGACCCCTGTGCGATGGGGTTTCCCCCCAACGACATCCGGGGGGTGGCCAATAAACTGTTTCTGGCACAGTATCCGGATATCAGACTCTTGCTGGAGTTGGTGCAAATTCCACTGGAGGATATTTCCCGGCAGAACGCCAAAATGCTCGACGGCGAAGACGCCATCGAAGACATTCAGCGTCATGCCGAGGAATGGATCGAGCGACACCGCAACGCGATTGACCTTTGGCTCAAGGAGGCAAAAGCACTTCAGACAGATAGAGAAAGGTTTGTTTTTTCTAAAGAGGCGTTGCCGAAGGCCAGAGCCCTTCGCGTGGTCACCCAGCGGTCTGAACCGTTTGTGGTCTATCAGAACAATGAGTATGCCGGCTTCAGCATGGAGCTGTGGGAAAAGATCGCTCAAGAGCTCGGTTTGGAATACGAAGTTTACGGTGTCAATACCATCGCAAAGCTGCTGGATGACGTCAAACGCGGTGTCGCCGATGTGGGGATTTCCGGAATCGGCATCACGTCGAAACGTGAGCAGGCCCTGGATTTTTCCCATGCCTATTTTGAGTCGGGGCTTCAGATATTGGTATCGGAAGGGTCCGGTTCGCTGCTCGGCAAGGTATTGCGCCAGGTCGTTTCGGTCATTTTTTCACGGGAGCTGCTGTCCGGTATCGCTGTCTTCTTTTTAGTTCTTCTCATTGCCGCACACATCATTTGGGTACTCGAGCGCCGGCACAACCCGCAATTTCCCAAAACCTACGGTCAGGGCCTCTGGCATTCCATCTGGTGGGCCGTTGTTACCGTAACCACCGTCGGCTATGGGGACAAGACCCCGAAGGGTAACATCGGGCGGCTGTTCGGCCTTGTCTGGATATTGGCGGGTTTTTTTGTGTTTGCCTACTTCACCGCGAGTGTGACGTCTACGGTGACGGTCCGGGAGTTGCACGGAACCATTGACGGGCCGGAAGATCTGTTCGGCAAGCGGGTGGCCACCGTCGAAAGAAGTACGGCCGCCGAATATCTCGCCCAGCAGGGTTTGTCGGCTGTGGAACTCGAGAATGTGGAGCAAGTGTACCGTCTCTTAGAGTCCGGTAAGGTCGATGCGGTGGTGTATGATGCGCCGGTTCTTCAGCATTATGCGTATAAAAAAGGAAGAGGAAAGGTTCAGGTGGTGGGATTGATTTTTAAGGAGAAAAGCTACGGCATCGCCCTTCCTTATCAAAGCGAATTACGGGACCGTATCAATATCGCCCTGCTAAGACTCATGGAAACCGGCGAGTACGACCAAATCACGAAAAAATGGTTTGGGTCGTGAAATCCGGCTGCCCGGCGACTTCGGATCTGCTCTTTCGCCCGAACAGTGAATGACATGTCCGGGATAGGTAAAATCGACCAACATACGGATCACACTTCGGAATAGCAGCTCAATGGGATATCAGATTGAAAACAGCGGTGACGCGATAACCGGATGCGTCCTGGTGCTGAGCGCGGGTTTCCTGTGGGGAACGGTTGGCACGGCCAGAACGTTTGCCCCGGCCGATGTCTCCCCCCAGGCGTTGGGCGTGTTCAGGCTGTCCATTGCGGGGGCGCATTGTTGGTGCTGGCGGCGCTCCGAGGTGATCTGAGGGGCCCGAGAAGGTTCTTCGGTCCGGCCATGCTGTTGGCGACTATGGGAATGGCGGCCTATCAAGTCTTCTTTTTTAGCGGCATCGCCAAGACGGGTGTGGCGGTCGGCACCATCGTTGCCATGGGCAGCCCTCCAATTTTTGCCGGGCTGATGGAATGGGTGATGCATGGTGAACGCCCGAATCCGGAATGGATATATGCCACCGCCCTGGCGGTGTTCGGATGCGGATTGCTGATTTCGGCCGGAGGTGGCCTGAGTGTCGATATCGCAGGCGTTTTCCTGGCGCTGGGGGCTGGCGCCATGTTTGCGATATTTTCAATCTCGGTGAAACGAATGGTGGCCAACGTACCGGCCTACGCTGCCATCGCCGTGGTATCCTCTATGGGGGCATTGTTTCTCGCGCCCTTCCTCTGGATTGAAAATCTTGCCTGGCTGACACGACCCAGCGGTTTTTCGGTTATCCTGTTTCTCGGAGTGGTGGCAACCGCCTGTCCCTACGTGCTCTATACTCAGGGCCTTAAACGCGTGAATTCGAAAACCGGCACGACCTTGTTGCTCGCCGAGCCGTTGACTGCCGGTATGCTGGGATATTTTTTCCTCGGAGAGCGCTTTTCCGATATCGCATTCCTGGGAATGGCGCTGCTTCTTTCCGGCTTTGTCGTGACCACCATCGAGGCCGGACGGACGCGTCCACGTTTCGTGCCTGCGGATCGCCGCGATCCACGCCCGCACGGCAGCATTCATTCCTAATCGGGCCTGGCCCAATACCATTAAAGGAGAAGCCAGATGAAAAAACGCTTGGTCTCATTGCTCTCATTTCTCGCGATTGGGCTCATGGTCCTGAGCCTGCTCGCTCCCTCCCCGGCACTTGCCGACAACGACGACGACGGCCGGTCTTCCATTTTTCGTAATAACGATCTCTGCATCGGTCGACTGCACCCGATCGATGAGTTCGCTCAGTTTCATTTTGGCTTCGGATAAGGATAAGATCTCCATTTTTGACCTCTTTTATGGTTGACTATAATTATGGTCATATTTTGGGGGCCATCTTGGTCTGTGCCAACACGGAATTCCTTGCCTGCTGTCTGCTCGCTCGACCGCCAGAGGCTGGCTTCAGCGTGTCTACCATCCATATATCCGCACCACCGCTCGGGGCAGCAGCAGGCGAAAGTTGGCGACGACGGCATCACTGATCGGGCATTTGGCCTTTTTGTCGCCCCGGCTTATGGTCATGAAATAGCCGAAGCGCTCGCCTTTGGTGATTTTCAGAAAGCTGTTGGCCAGAGTACAGTCGCTGCCGCTACCCTTGGCCTTATTCGGGTCATGGACAATCCGGCACTCTTTGCCCTCGAATCCGTCCAGGATCTGCTGGATGTCGCTGTCTGAAAGCTTCATCGTCACTTTGTTGGACCAGTCGTAGGAGACACGTCCGGGTCCGTCGTTCGGCTCTGCGGCGTTGGCCATCTCCACCATCACGTACCCCTTTTTGAGCACCTGCACGTGGTCGCCGTTCCGTGTCTGGAAGGTCTCGCCGGCAAAGTGGGCGGGGGTGAGGGTGAACTGCACCGTCCCGGTGCGATTGTGGACCTTAAACTGCGGAAATTGAACCTGGGCCAGGTCGTTCATGGGATTCCTCCTTTCATGTTCAAGCGGTTTAATGCTCAGGGATTATTACATTGAATCTTTCGGAGGGGGCATGCCGCCGGAGCACTTTCAAGCGTCTGGTCGGGCTTGAAACGGCATTCGGATCAAATGGCGGCAAAGAGTCGGAGTGATCCGGCCGCCGGAGGCAAAGATGCCAGGGGGATTCTGTCAGCCGTCGTGCGTGAGCAAGCAAACCATCTATCAGCAAATAATATGCCGGAATTTAGCTGACTTGTCTTTTCGTCGAGGAGAATGGAACGTCGTTGCCAAGTTTCTGTAACCACATAATTTTTATTCGATGGAAAATCCCCGTTCAGGGGATGGACGCGGCTTAGGTCTCATCGTTTAGCGTATCGAGTGCCCTGTTTTCAGGGCAGTGGGTGTACACTAAATTGTGCAGAGTTCATCTGCTCATCTGTTAAAGAGGCGTATTTTTTTTCTCACTATTTAGGTTAGGATTCTATCAGAATAACAAATACAGAATTATAAAGGGTGTCCCCCTTTTTTTAACGGTGATTTTAAGGGTCATTTCAAAGAAAATTAGGGTCAAGACTGGTAGGGAGGCTTGAGTTGACATCGCTGAAACTTAACCACAAACGCGTTTTGCTCGATGGTGGTTTAGGGCGTGAATTGCGGTTCCGGGGGGTAGCGCTACCGACGACGATCTGGTCGGCAGGCGCCTTGATGACCGCCCCCGAGGTTGTGCGTCAGATTCATCTCGACTATATCGCTGCTGGCGCTGATATTATAACAACGAACACCTATGGCGTAATCAGGAAGGAATTGTCCAAGGAAGGGCTTGAAAGTCGTTTTGCCGAACTCAACACGCTTGCCTGCAATCTGGCCCTTGAAGCGCGTGAGGCATCCGGCCGGGAAGTCATAATTGCTGGTTCCCTGCCTCCGTTGGGTGGCAGCTACCGTCCCGATCTGGTGGGACGGCCTCGGGAAATAGAGGCTCTGTACCAGGAGCAGGCTGAACTGCTGGCCCCACATGTCTACCTGCTGTTGTGCGAAACCATGTCAAGTGCCACCGAAGGACAAGCTGCTGCAAGGGCTGCCTGCCAGACGGGCAAACCGGTTTGGGTTGCCTGGACGCTGCATGAAAACCGTTCGGGGAATTTGCGCAGCGAAGAGAACGTTACAAAAGCTGTAGCCGCTTTACAGGGTCTACCAGTCAGCGGTTTCCTGGCGAATTGTTGTGCACCGGAAAGCATTACCAAGATTATGCCTCAACTGGCTGAAACCGGTGCTCAATGGATCGGCGGCTACGCCAATACGTTTACTCCCATTCCCCAAGACTGGACTCTGGATGGAGAAAAAAACACAGATGGCCTGTTGACACTGCGCTCGGACCTGGGCCCGGAAGAATACAGTGCACATGTCTCAGAGTGGCTTGCGGCCGGCGCCACCGTCGTCGGCGGCTGTTGTGGTACAAGACCATCCCATACTGCCAAAATTCGGGCTCTACTTGACGAGACGCTGTCGTGAGAAAAGGCAGGAAATAGGGAAGTCCATTGGTTTAGAAGTTTGTATACAACCGTTACCAGAGAAATTTATAAACCAATAGACGCCCCCAAACCCGAACATTGCACCAAACGGAGGTTTTCATGGCCAAAGCACTTCGAGGCGAAGCTGTAGTCCATCTACCGCGAGCCTTGAATAACGCTGGCCATGGAAGCCCCCGTTTGGCCCAAAGGGTGAAATCTTTTCAGAGTATTTTCTAAATCTTGAAGATCACAAACTGTATGCTTGCCGACAAGGCTCGTATTCACAGAAACGTCGCGATATTGATTCTTTTCAGCTAAATGCTGAAAAGATTTCATGCAATATTCGGGCTAAACCGTCGTGTAGCGACTCTCAACTGAGCGCGGACCACTTACTCCTTGGATGGCGCGGGTTCGTCGTCCTCATCATGGTCATGCCGATGATGCAGGTCTGGCAAATGCTCATGGGAGTGCTCTTGAGAATCATGTTCATGCCAGTGCATATGGTTTGTCGCGGATCCAAGTCCATCATGCGCGTGATCGTGATGGAAACCATTGTGGCTGTGGCGGTGTTGATGTGATATAAAATCGTGCCGGTGAACATGGGCATGCTTCTCGCTGAAGAGGATCAACAGTGAGATCACCATGATCATAGCAGCAATCACTTGAGTACCGGTGAACGTCTCACCTAAAACGGTGACAGATAACAGCAGACCGAAAAACGGCGCCGCTGAAAAGACCATTTGACTTCGCGTCGCGCCCAGTCCCTGAGCTGCAGTGACATACAACGTGATGCTGAATCCATAAGACACCGCTCCAACGAGCAATGCTAGAATAACTGTGGCCGGCCGGCCCGCACCACCGGCCACAACGCCCCCCATGAGCAGGTTGAATACTCCGGCTACAATGCCCTTCCAAAAGGTGGTCTGAGCCGGCGAGATGCCGTCGATAAGGGCGGTGAAGTGATTGTCGAAGCCCCAGCACAGGCATCCGGCGGCAATCAGGACAACTGGCAAGACCCCACCGCCGCTCTCGCCTCCCGCCAATATAATTGCGGCAATGAGCGTTCCGGCTGCGGCAACCCATCCTCGCGGAGATAGTTGTTCGCGGAATACAAAATGCCCCAACAGCACTGTGGCAACAAATTCAAGGTTGAGCCACAAGGAGACAGACCCCGCGCTGGCGACTTTCAATCCAAGCAGGAGCAAAAGCGGTCCTAAAATCCCTCCCATTACAATGGCTCCTGCAAGCAGCAACAACGTGGATCGACTCGCGCGCCAAGGCCAGCGAAAAGTCTGCTCTCTAATGACTAAGGGCAGCACACCCAGAGCGGCTCCCAGGTAAAGCAAGCCCGCTAGAGCTTGAGCCTGAATGCCTCCCAGTAAAGCCTTGCTGGCAGGAGTTGCCGCCCCGAAAAGAAAGGCCGAGGCCAATCCAGCCGTCACAAATGTTGCTGTGCTGTGTTTTGTTTGCATTGACGTTTACCGCAAGCCTTAAAGATCAGCGATCATCAGTCAACCTTTTTTATACCTATTGTCAATGAAACGACAAAAAATACAGATCACGTTTGCTCCTTTCCTGCTAAGGATCCCGAGTATTTTTTGGGGCGACCTAGGGATTCGAAGGCAAGAATTTTTGAGCTTCCTAACCTCCTTACCACGTTATTTTTGACATTAGGGAGAATTCAAGAGATAATAGTAGAAAAAGTTTCGCTTATAGTGAGGTAGAGGGAAGGCCAATTTTAGCTTCGGATATCCGGCAACATCCTTAGCGGGTATTGATTAAGTTACCGGTACAAAGAAACCATCTTCAGGAACCGGTCCCTCATCACAATGGGTGAACTTCTTCTATACACATGGTTTGCCCATACAAACAGGAGGAGATTAAAACATGGAAGCTTATTGTGTAAAATGCAGATCAAAAAGGGAAATGAAGAACACCGAGAAGATAACTATGAAAAACGGAAGACCCGCAACCAAAGGCATATGCCCATCCTGTGGCACCAAGATGTTCAGAATAGGAAAGGGTTAATTTAGAAGCCGGAAGAAGACGCCGTATCGTTCTTTATCTCAGCCGACCAACAACACGCCTAACGTTAAGGGGATTAGAGCATGGGCTATCGTGACGCTCTATTCCCCTTTTCTATTCAATAATTCGATTATTGCCATTGCCGCTTATGGGGCCGAGAACTGGGGGACGTCTGTTGGATTATAAGTGTGTATAGCACCGACACCAGAGAAGTTATAAACCAACAGACGTCCCCTAAACCCACTCTATTTTATATTGGGGTTTCTGTATGTCGTTTTACATAGTTTTGCGCCTTAATATCTTCACCATCCAAGATCCCATCGGAATCTGTGTCGGTGTTGGCAGGGTCTGTGCCGCATTGGTATTCATTTAGGTTTAAGAGCCCATCGTTATCGGTGTCTAAAGCGCTGTTATCCAGCTGGTGATCCAGCCCACGGGATAGCTCCCAGTCATCGAAAGCTATGAAGTTGCTTTTTCACCCTAGACCAACGTTTAATTACCTCGTCAGCCGTTTTGAATTGCCGTTCAGGCTCAGTCGCATACCATGTTTTAAAATAGTTTAATCCGCTCTTATGCGCTTCGACGGTAAAGGCCTGCAGCGCATCTGTCACCCAAACCATATCGAAGCCTTTCTGAAAGGCATCTCCGGAGGTATGCCGACAGCAGCAGTCAGTATGAAGTCCGGTTATGTATAGGGACTCGATTCCGCGCGCTCTAAGCTGTGCCTCAATCTCCGAACTCTGAAATCCACTATAGGTTGTCTTCGGCAAATCGAGGTCACCGGACCGAGGCCTTAACGCTGGTACAATTTCGGCCCCCTTTGTTCCTTTCATTGAATGTGGTGGCCATTTTTTAAGCTCAGAATCCTCAAAGGTATGGCGATCTGTCGAATAGACTACTGTAACACCGGCACCGCGTGCAGCATCCAGCAGTCGTGAAAGAGGCCTAATTATTGCTGTCGCCCTGGCTTGGTAGTCTGGGCTTCCCGCGTCTGCAATGAACCCGCCTGGTTCAATAAAGTCACGGGCCATATCCACTACTATTACCGCACATTTCTGTGGCTGTATTTCCGTCATAGCTTAACTCCTGAGGTTAATTATTAAATATCGAATCTTTTTCAGATAGAAAAATTGAATGACAGACGAAACTAACCGATCTTTTATGATAACCGTTTTAGATATAAGGCTGCTGTTGAGTTTTTCAAGCTAACCGGGTAGGAAATAGGGACGGGGATAATTTTATGCGTTTCTCGGTAAGTTTAAAAAAGAAGGCAAGGCTGTAAAGCCTCGCCTTCTAAATTCCGATGGCGCGCCCGTTGAACTCCGAATTCATATGATCTGATGTGAAATCCAGTATACGGGGGCACGACTTTCATACGCCCCTGGCGTATTTATGCGCCTTGGGCGTACGAACCTGCGGCCTACGGATTCGAAGGGCACAGTACCTGGCAATTACAAAGTATTATCATTTCAACCTGTTGATTAAATAACCTTTTTCACGGCTATTTTTAGTTTCGTTTGGAAACGCATGTAAATATTTGACCTTGACGGGCACAATTTGAGCACAGTGGGAGCCGGGCCTTTCAAATCCCCGGCTCAATCATTTTGGAGTAATTGAATCTATTGAACATTAATTGTGCCTGCTTGGTTGCTTTAACGTTCAGTTTTGCACGGCCCGTAATTTTCTTACCATTTCCACAGGACTCTTTCCAGAATAACGCTTAAATTCGCGATTGAACTATAAAACACTTTCGTAAATGAAGCCTTTGCCTTAAGATCGTTGCGTGTGTGCGGGAAGTGAATATTAAACCTGCTAAATCTGACCTGACAGCAGATACATTTCTAATCGATCAGGTAAGAATATGAAGAAAAATTTACTACCAATTATGAAAATTCAGAATGGAAGCAGAAGTAGACGGGGGGATAATTGAGAAAGAAGTATTTCTACGGTTACAATATCGTTGCCGCCGGCTTTGTAACCCAGGCCGTTTGCATTGGGGCTATGTTCACTTACGGTGTCTTTTTTAAAGAACTCCAGGTCACCTTTGGTTGGTCGCGGACCATGATTTCAGGGGCATCCTCCATGGCATTTCTAATCATGGGCGGCGGTGCGGCTGTGGCGGGAGGCCTCAACGATCGCATCGGGCCGCGCATCATTTTGACGATTTCGGCCGTTGCCACGGGGATCGGTTATCTCCTGATGGCGGGAATACAGAGCATTTGGCAGCTTTACTTGTTGTATGGCTGCTTGGTGGGTATAGGGTTTGCCACCCACGATGTGATCACCTTATCCACAGCATCCCGCTGGTTCGTCAAACGCAGAGGCACTATGAGTGGCTTGTTGAAAGTGGGCACAGGTGCGGGCCAACTGACGGTTCCCTTGATCACTTCAAGCTTGATTGCTGCATACGGGTGGCGTCAAACGTATCTGCTCCTCGGAGGGTTTACGATGATTACGCTTGTGGCCGCCGCTCAATTGATGCGCCGTGATCCACAAAGCATGGGACTTCAACCTGATGGCGAGTCACAGAATACACAACAATCTAAGACGCCGAAGGAGAGAACCTAACTACCGTTTGCCGCAATCGCACGATCCAAGCTTTTCTGGTATATATGCCTTGCTGAATTCGCAGGATTTTTCAGCATCTTTACCATTATCGTGCACATCGTCCCTCATGCCCTTGACATCGGCCTTTCACCGACCATCGCCGCTGGTTTGCTTTCCACCATTGGCGGAGTGAGCATGCTGGGCCGCATCGTGATGGGAGCCGCTAACGATCGATTGGGAGGCAGAAAATCGCTAATCATCTGCTTTATTGTGCTATCGGCAAGTTTGATATGGCTACTGTTGGCTTCTAACGCCTGGATGCTCTATCTATTTGCGATTGTTTACGGCTTTGCACACGGTAGCCTGTTCACCGTCATCTCTCCTACCATCGCAGAATTATTTGGCACTAATTCCCATGGCCTGCTTTTCGGGCTCGTCCTGTTCAGTGGCACCCTTGGAGGTTCGGCAGGTCCTTTGCTGGCCGGTTTTCTATTCGACCAAACAGGTACCTACCAGCTCGTCCTTATCGTATTGGTGCTAATGGCCATATTCGGTCTTTTTTTGGTGACGTTGCTACGCCCGGCATCAACCGCTTCAGCTCACTGAACTGCATCAAAAAGTCCCACACCATGAAAAAGGGGTTTATCGGATAGTCCGATAAACCCCTGGTATCAATGGTACGCCAGGCAGGATTCGAATGCGCCAGAGGCGCATAAACCTACTGCCTACGGATTCGAAGTCCGAGTCACATATCCTATTGGGCACTCTCGGGATGCTAACGGGATGGATAAATTATCGAATAATGTCAATTAAATAGATTGAATTATGGTGATCGGGACACAATGGGCAATAGAGGGTTTTTAATGGGCAAAATTCGGGGAAATGTTACACAAGTGTTACACAAATATGCTGCCGACTCTATGGCATCAACTCGTTCCACATCGATAAGGTCACCGGGGCACACAAAACTTAAGGTTATCCGCTCAGGATTATTGGTGGGACCTGGTGCGCATAGTGGCAAGTTGTCCTCGCAATTGATATGTCGCATACGAGGCTAAAAGTGTCTCAAATATCTAGACTATGTTATTATGTCGCTTGCGGCCTAAGCTGCATATCTAGCGTCAAAAGCCGAATCTTAGACATCAGCGTTTTTTTTATAGTTTTAGCTAATATCGTAACTAATTGATATCCTATAAATTTGATAATACCCAGAATAATTGATAAAATTGTCTCACTTGTTTCACATTGTTAAGTTCCCCAAAAAACAAGAATGCAATCTAATATTAATGTTATATGCTTATGAATCATCTTGCCCCTTATTATTGGATTCCAATTTTCATTTTTTTCTGGGTAGCTGTATCTTGTCTAATTTCTTTATTAGGAGGATGGTTTGCACTATCTAAGCGTTTTCCGCCAAATGATAATATCGGATCAATATTGAGTAGTTTTTCGTGGAGAAGCCTAAATCTCAATAATATTGCAGGCTATAGCAGTTGCGTAAATATTAAAATTACTGAAATAGGCCTTTTTTTAAAAACATCAATAATTTTTTCAGTACTACATAAACCAATCTTTATACCTTGGTACGAAATTGATAACCTGGAATACAAATCCCGTTTTTTCAAAAGAGTTAAATTTTATGTAGGAAAAAATCGGTTCGTTCTTTTCGGAAAAGTGGCCAGAGAGATATGTGAGAACATTCATTTGAAGAAAAATGAACCAAATTAAAATGTAAAAAGTTAAAATGCATATAACAAATCGCTGCAGCAGACGTGCCTAACTGTCACGCGCCTTGCATGCGCAATGCGCGCGCCAGCATTACGGCACGCAGCTGAGCTCAGACGTTAGAGGTATTTAAACTCATATGAAGCTCCTTGCCACGGTAACAATTTTATTGTTTGTGACGTTCCCTTCTCTTTCTATTTCATGCGAACATAAAGTGTGGCAGGGTGGGTTATGGAATCTTGATCTGGCATTCGATATATCTACATACGGTTATTTTAGCTTTTGTATAGAAAAGGACGCGATAATTTCCCAAAATACTATTTTAAAAATTCGATGGATCGAAAAACACCAAAATTCGTCCGAAAGGATATACGCATTTAGACTATTTGATGAACTCGAATTAGAATTTCATGTAGATAAGTCGCTTAAAATTGAAATGGGGGATACCCCAAGTGAATACCATTTAAGTAACAATCAAGGCCAGAAACTTAAAATAAGACTTTGGGAACCGGCACGGTATGAAATAATAAAGAGGAAATAATATCTCTCCTCTAACAAATCGCTGGAGAACGACGTGAACCGCTGACGCGATTCCCGCGTCTCAGCTCAGACGTTATGTAGATACATGATATGCACACGATCGTTATATATAGAAGATCAGTCGGCCCGTTTCCAGTGCGGAGTTTGGTCTATATTAGAGATTATAGTGATATCAGAAAGCATTGATTGTAGCAAGCGGCAGTAAGGTGGGTAGGAAAATGTTGGAACGATTGTTGAGAAAAATCGAAGATAGGTTGGCCGAAAGAAAAAAAGTCCGGAACTTCAAGTTCGGAGAATCATGGGAATAGGAAGTCCGAGAGCTCTTTTTTGTACCGGAAGTTTATGACCTGATTGAAAAAACACATAACTTTAAGCAAAACAGAATAGACTATGTGAAATCATCCCTAAATCCTGACTACAAATTTCTCTGTATTTATACAAATAGGGAGATATATGTTGAATGTAAAGCAAGAGATATAACCAAAATGCTAAAGAAGACATCAGACTTCTTAGATGAATATGATAAACTCGCGAATGTAGATCCGAAAAAGCAACAGCAATTAGACAAAGAGAATAAATACCTTCAATTGCTTGACCTTTGTTCAAAAGAACAGTTCTTGAGGTTTAAAGAAATTAATAATGAGACGAAGGTAGTCTTTATGGTGCTCTTAACTTCAGATCACACATATCGAGAGGATGTAATAAGTTTAATACCAATCGATGAATTGCTATCACATCAAGTGTTTTACCCCCAGATTCTACAATATAAGATCGCTGAATCTGAAGTTGACCCCACCAATTATGGCGTAATTTCGTTCTCTTTTACGGTTTACCAGCTCACTGTATTCGATGCAAAAAGAAGATCAAGTATAACAATTACAATCCGTTCTGCTTTGATTGTTGGAAGGATTGGTATAACTTCAAGCATTTCATGCATGTCGAAAAATTCTGTCATGCATGCGGGAAGAGTCATGGAACAACCTCTATAAAGCCACTCTGTCTTGACTGCTTCAAGAAATTTCCAATCAATCTGGGATTGAAATAGGCGATTGATCAAGAGACAACTGATGAACTCAAAGATGGAAACCTTGATGGTATTTGATATATGAAAGACATAACATTGCGCTATAGCAGATATAGCTACTGTCACACCCCTTGCTGTTCGCAAGGGGCGCGCCAGCTTAACGCTATACAGCTCAGCTAAGTGTTGAAGATAGCTGCTATGATCCTGTATATATCACGGGGCTGAAAACCTTGTGATATCTCCTTCTAACCACAATAGCATACCCTGCATTTTAAAATGCAAAAGACGACAGTTTGTCCTCAGTCTACAACAGCCATATCCAAACTTAACACTACGGCTATGTTTGTGCACTTATGAAGTTGGTCGTCTGAATTGCAGATAGATTGAGAAAGTCCTCGGAGTCGGGGTATTGATACTCCTTAGTCTTCAATTTCTCTGCACGCGTGTGCAACTTACTAAGGAGGGAGGAGGGGGCGGGGAGGATCAATCGAACGTTCTAAATGTCCATCCGTCTTTTCGAATCACGCTTTTCTGTAAAAGCCCGTTTTGCTGGTTTGATCCGTCTAAGGTCTGGAGGTCCCCCCGCCTTACCGGATCGGGTTGAATCCTCCCGGACGTGGCTCCCGGTCTGTCTTGGATGAGATAGGCGTTTTGATTGTACCGAACGGGGTCCCGGACAATGATCCCGGTCTGACTCCCGGACCGGTCAAACACCTGAAAGCTATCCTTTCGGAGCGGATCTTTCCCGATCCTCCCGGCAGGGCTTCCATCTGAATTGCGGATAAGGTATCCCCCGGATCGGATGGGGTCCGATTCAATCCTGAGATCCCCGGATATGGCGGGGACCGCAAGGGATAATATTAGGCATATTATGAATGGAATTTTCACTACGCTAAGTACGTAGCATAGTAGGGGAGGGGCTTCAACTATCCTTGATTTTTGCGTATCGTTCCCGGCGTTTCGAGTTGATCTGATCTTTTTGTTTTGAGTGTCTTTCGCGGCGTTTGGCATTGCGGTTTTCGAGCCTTGCTCTTGCCGATTCCGTTTCCTCGGTTGTGAACTCGATCAGATTGACATCCCCGGCTTTCATCGTAAGTTCATGGCGCTGGACTACTTCCTGACGGATTTAAGCTATTAATTTATATTCCGGGGCTGTGAAAAATTCTTAAGTAGCCAAATTTAATGAACTAATCCTTGATCTCATGATCTGTCAATTAACGAAGGCTCCTCGAACTCGTAGAAAGGCGTTCCGATATTTAATATAATTCGTCCAAGTTTTTTACTCTGGGTCTTATTCACGATTATACAATTAATTCCATTTTGTTATTTTGGTCTAAATCGAAAAACAAAATTAGCAGCCACCAAATTAGTGTAGATTACGATAGTGAAAATTGATCGATATTTTGTGACTGGTTCGTTGGGGGTATATTGGTGATGGAAGTTTCAAAGCTTTAAAATTCATAAAAAGAGAACTCTATAAAGATACTGGAAAGTGGCCTTATGGCAGAAATTAAAATGTTCTCGATATATCCGCTTACAAAATTATAGACGAGCAATATTTCATATAAGAAAGCGGCCGTTGATGAAAGTCAAAAACTGTTCGGAGATAAGTTTTTTACATAAAGGCAATTGAAATCATGATAGCCATAAAATGTTTCAGAACTAAGAAGGCTCACTATATGTACGTGGTATAGGAACATGAAGCGAGGTTATTCCGTGTTCTTGAGGAATATGACAATTTGATACCACCCTCGCAAAGATGAGACAATAACACACTATCAGCGGTCCATGAAATGCTTCTTCAGTTTTACGATGCTCTCGTCTATTTTTGGCCTCAACATTCTCTTGATATTGTTGGGAATATCTTCATCCTGGGTTTTTAACAGACAATCAATGACGGTTTTCAGTGTTTTTGGCTTTAACGTCCCCACCTTTACAAATCTCTTATCCTTTCCGAAATCTATGGGGTGGATAGGATAAATTTGGTAAAGTTGGATCCACGTGTCTTGGTCAAAAAAGTCTACCTTGGCGGGAAGAAAAAACAAAGGAGGGTAGGTTTCAATGCATCCAGGAACCTTTGGTTTGTTTTTTCTCTGTGAGGTTGTCTTTAAAAAGAGAAATAGCTCTTGGTCGCCTGGAGTATTTAGAAGGACTAAAAGTTTTTTTGAGGATGTGCCATCCTCAAATTGAAATTCTGGATGATAATGAATATCACCCCTGGAAAGCAATCAGGCTACCCCCAACTTGTTAAGTGTTTCATTAATCTCGTTGTTAATCTCTTCTGCAGTCTCGCGTGAAATGCTATCTTTCATATCGTCGATGGCAAGCATATAGTCTATTTTTTTAAACTCGCCTTCGGTTTTGATAGTTCGATCCCATGGATCGTTTAATAAATGCGTACTCATGACCATCTCGTCAGCCTTCGCATCTCTGAATATATATGCAGTCTCTTCAAGCAATCTCAACTCTCGCTTTGAGAAGTATTTATCTGTGAATTCCTTCTTAGGTTGAATTTTTTTAAAATCACCTTCTGGTAGATCCTTAATAGCAGCCTGCAAATCGGGGCGTGGTTTCTTGGAATGTTCGTTGAAAAGCTCAACTGGTACCGGGCCCTTGTCCCACGCAAAATAATCAAGACCGGTAACAGACTTGCCAGTCTGCTTGAAATGCTTAAAATCTAAGAAAAACAGAAGTTTAAGAATCTTTGTTTTGCCGCAATAGTTAGTGTTTTGGGCAAAATAGATTATTGAATTAATGAGTTTTTCTCTATTGAATGTCTTTATCATCTTGAATCACAATCCAAAATAATGTGGAATACTATGATAGCAACGCTTTTATAATGTGCAAGTAGTATGCCCAAATTCCATATGCCTTTAAGCTTGGATTGCGGGAAAAATCCTGTTTTTAAAATCAAATCCTATCAATCCACCTAATTTGTGTCAAATGATCATAGCGTTGTCTTCAAGGTGCTCATCTTTTACTTTCATATATAACAACCAAACCCGACATATTAAGATTCAATTCAAGCTTATACACATTCGTGTGGATAAGGAATGAGTTAACTTCTCTACTGTGAATGATGCTCATACAGCCAAGTTGGAGGAACACTTATGGAACAAATCCATAAGCCTTAAGTAGCCAATATTTTATCAAATTATGCTTATATAATTTTTCAAAATCAGATTAAAGTGAATTTTGCAATTCATACGATCGCGATAACCATCCGATGCTTATCTAACCCTTTAGCACCAACACCCTTTCTTTATTCTACGCCCGAAAGAATTCAAACCCATCTTGAAGTGCCGCGGGATTTTTCTGACCCTCAATGCGCCAGAGGGGTACAAGCACGCCTGAGGCTTATAAACCTGCTTCTTGGTCCGAATCCTGCCACGCAAAAAAAACAGGCACAGGAGCTTAAATATCCCCTGTGCCTGTGATTTTTCTGGCGCGCCCGGCAGGATTCGAACCTGCGGCCTACGGATTCGAAGTCCGGCGCTCTATCCAGCTGAGCTACGGGCGCATGGTCTGCTGCTTAAAAAACCCAATTTCGGGTTGCGCTCCTCGGAACTTGCGCGCCGTGAATCTGGGTCTTCTAATATGGTTTTAACGATAGTACCTCGCTGCGAAGCAGTCTGATAAAATCGTGTAACGATTTTATGGGGTGAGCGATGGGATTTGAACCCACGACAACCAGGGCCACAACATGGGGCTCTACCACTGAGCTACGCCCACCATAATGGAAAAAATCTTGCTAACATATTCCAACCGGCAGTTCAAGAGTATGTTTGGCCTTCCCCGAATCAATTATGGCCCCCCTTTATAGAGTGTCGGATAAGAGGGTCCAAGGATTCAAGGGTTCAAGTGTGGAAATAAAAGGATTCGAGGGTTCAAGGGGTCAAGGGGTCGAGGGGTCGAGGGGTCGAGGGTTGGAAAGCCCTCTGTGAGTTTTAAACCGGATTTTCCTCTATTTTTCGACGAATTGAACACTTGTTTCGTATTTATATCCTTTCGCTTGGATCCTTGAATCCTTGGACCCTGTCTTTTTCCTTTCACTCGACCCCTTGGACCCTTGAACCCTTGAATCCTAAGATCTCACGATGGTTACATCGAAAACGATTCAGCTCTTGAACCACCTTGTTCCGGGGTATCCCCCAAATGCGCATTGCGCCCAGTTGACCCGGTATCGCTTTTCAGATAATCAGATGCATGCTTGCATTTTCCTGATTATCATCTGGACTCATTCCATAATCCCATTCAAGGAATCCCTATGAATCAATTACAGATTTTCGCTGTTCGCGCTATTGTGGGGCTCATTTTCGCCGTCGTCATCACCCGTTTTTTCCGGCCGGATTACGGTGTGCCGTATATTATTGGGTTGTGGATCATTCTGGTGGGTTTATCCTATTTTACCGGATACCTTCGGGCTTGCAGGGAAAAGAAGTAACATCGGATGCTGGATTCTGGATGCTGGATACTGGATACTGGATGCTGGCATTTTGGATTCTTGCCCGCCCTTGGCGGGGCGGATATTGGATTAAAGGATAGAGCGGAGCGATTCCACAATTTTAGGCAATTTAGGCATTTTAAATTTAAGGCATTTATGGTGGGCTAACCCTTCGAAGTCACCAATACCCAGTTCCTAATACCCAGTACCCAAACTGTGGAGACAGTACGTTGAGACAGATCATTTTAGGAACCGCCGGGCATATCGATCACGGTAAAACCAGCCTGATCAAAGCCGTTACCGGAATCAACACGGATAGGCTCAAAGAAGAGCAGGATCGGGGCATCACCATTGAGCTCGGGTTCGCCTCCCTGGATTTGCCGAGCGGTCAGCATGTCGGCATCGTGGATGTTCCGGGCCACGAGAAGTTTGTCAAAAACATGGTCGCCGGCGCCACGGGTATCGATATGGTGGCCATGGTCATCGCCGCCGATGAGGGCATCATGCCCCAAACCCGGGAGCACATGGAGATCTGTACACTCCTCGGGGTGGACCACGGCATGGTGGTACTCACCAAAATCGACCTCGTCGACGAAGAGTGGATGGAGTTGGTTCAGGAGGATATCGTCGATTTTACCCGCGACACGTTTCTGGACGGTGCTCCGGTGGTGCCGGTGTCGTCAGACACTGGCGAAGGCATTCCGGAGTTTATAACGGCACTGGACCATATTGCGTCCCAGCTTCCGGAGCGCGCCCATTCCACCCTTTTCCGGCTGCCCGTGGATCGGGTCTTTACCATGAAGGGCTTCGGCACCGTGATTACCGGTTCACTGGTGTCCGGGCGGGTTGCGGTGGGGCAGACGATCGAGCTTTATCCGTCCGGTATCCGTTCCAAAGTCAGAGGGATTCAGGTGCACAATCAATCTGTCGAGGAGGCCGGCGCGGGCCTTAGGACGGCCATCAATTTCCAGGGGCTCGACAAGGAGCAGGTCAACCGTGGGGATGTGCTCTCCACACCGAGGGATCTGGAGCCGACCTACATGGTGGATCTGGAAACCCATTTTCTGAAAAGCAACACCAAGCCGATGAAAAACCGCACGCGGGTCAGGTTTCATACCGGCACCAGCGAGATTCTGGGATACCTTATCCTTCTGGACCGGGAAGAGTTTCAGCCCGGAGACACAGCCTTTACCCAGATCCGGCTGGAGGCGCCTGTGGCGCTGGTCAAAGACGACCGCTTCGTTATCCGCAGTTATTCGCCGATTCGCACCATCGGGGGCGGTCGCGTCCTCAATCCCGTCCCGGGAAAGCATAAACGATTTCGGGAAGACACGATCGATCTGCTGAAGGGGTGGGCCTCCGGATCCCTCGAGGAGATTGTCTCACTGCATATCAAGGCCGGAGGGGTCCGGGGGGTGTCGTTCGGTCACCTGCGCCTCATGTCGAACACCAATGAAAAAGAATTGGATCGGGTGCTCCAAGGCCTGTTGTCACGGAAACAGGCCCGCCAGGTGGACCGGGACAATCGGATTTTCATGCACCACACCGTGTTTGAACAGCTTCGGACGGATATTCAACACGTGCTGGATCGATATCACACCCAGAATCCCCTCAAGCCCTGTATTCCCAAAGAGGAACTCAAGTCTAAACTGCCCGATGTGCTTGGCGGAAAATTGTTTACCCTTGTTGTCAACCAGATGTTGCAAAGCCAGGAAATCGTTCTTGAGGGAGAGCTGGTACGGGCGGCATCCCATACGGTTTCTTTGGCTGCCGACCAAAAAACCATCCGGAGAAACATCATCGATCTTTATCAAAATGGCGCGTTAATGCCGCCGTATTTCAAGGAAGTGAGCGCCGGTCTCGATGTGGACGCAAAATCGGCCAGGGATGTCCTGATGCTCCTGGTTGACGAAGGTGAAGTAATCAAGGTAAAAGAGGATCTGTATTTCCACCGGGAAGCGATCGATCAATTGCAGACGCGGCTCGTGGATTTTCTGAAGAACAACGGGGAGATATCGACTCCCCAGTTCAAGGAGATGACCGGGGCCACCCGGAAGTATGTCATTCCTTTGATCGAATATTTTGACGCCAAGAACGTGACCATCCGGATTGGCGACACCCGCAAACTTCGAAAACAAAGCTGAGGACGGCATCCCATGGTAGACACGGAAGGTACGACGCCGGAAGAGCGGAAGCCCAGCGGATTCAGAAAATACGCATGGATTCGGATCCTAGTCGGTGTGTTCATCATCGGTGCCATGCTGTGGGTCGCCGGAATGGTGCTCGGGTACTTTGAAAAGCCGGGTTCCGCCAAGGTGGCCGATGTAAGCCACAGCAGTGCCGAGCCCGGTACCCATGAACCCGCCCCCGAAGCCTCGGGGCATACTTCGACAGACAGCCAAGCGGCCCCCGAGCATGGCTCACTGGAACATGGACCAGACGTGGCGGAGCATGATGCCCCCGACCACGGTGACACGCCCGTAGCCAACGAAAAGGAAACTCCCATCGAGAAGGGTGCCCCGACCCCTGGCCATGCTGCTGCAACCCATGGATCTGAATCGGCCGGCGCCCACGGCAGCCCTGTCGGTCACGGAACAGGGGCGGGAGAGCCTGCCGCGGACGAGGCTCAAGGGGTTGCCTTTGTCAGGGCCGTTATTGAACCGTTACGTTACGAGCTATCGGGTCGGTTCTGGGGGTGGCGGCCCAATGACGTGATCAAGCTTGGCGACAATGCGATCAACTTTCAGCTCGGGGTGTTGGAAGTCACCCGCCGTGCCGCGATCCAGCTCAACGACCGCATTTCCCGAACCAGTACCACGGCGAAAATCGAACCGGAACTGGAAAACGCCATGAACTGGTTCATGGTCAAACCGGATCAGTACTGGTTCCCGAGCCCTGAAACCAAATATGTTGATAGTCTTGAGGAGCTGGAGATCTACAAGGAGAGACTCAAAGCGGGAGATGTCCACTTCTTTGCCCGGACGGACAACCTGCTCCCTCTCCTGGCCGCATTTGTCGATCTTCTGGGAAGCTGCGATGAGAATCTGGTGAAAACGGAAGAAAAGACCGGAGAACCGATACCCTTCTATAAGGCGGACAATTACTTCTTCTATGCCAAGGGCGTGGCCAGCGCCATGCATCCCATCCTGGAAGCCATTATGGTGGACTTCCAGACCGTCCTGGTCCGTCGCGACGGCATTGAACTGATGCACCATGCCATCGATAATCTTGAACGGGCCATGCAGATTAACCCCTGGGTGATTATCGACGCCGACGAGAGCGGTATACTCGCCAATCACCGCGCGAACATGGCCGCCCCCATCAGTCATGCCATGGTGTATCTGTATACGTTGATGAAAACGTTAGAAACATAGCTGGCCGGAGGCCAGCGGTATTAGGTATTGGGTATTAGGTATTGGGTATCGGGTATTAGGTATTGGGTACTCGGTATTGGGTACTTGGTTCTTGTGATTTGTAATTTGATATTTGAGATTTGTCATTTGCGGGCGTCTCGCCGCCCGTTTTCCCCATGACGCTCCCCCCGTCCCCACATGTCGTTGACCACCGCCTTCTCTCCTCCGAACCGGCGGGTCTTTACATCCACGTGCCGTTTTGCCAGCGGAAATGCCGCTATTGTGATTTCTACTCCATAGATGATCCGTCGTTCATGCCCCCATTCCTGGATGTCCTGAAACAGGAAATGGCCATGGCAACGGAGACGTTCGTGGATACCTTTGATTCCGTGTATGTGGGCGGCGGCACCCCAACGATCCTATCCGGGGCTCAGCTTGCCGACATCATCCAGGCGGCTAAGGAATGGTTTCCGGTCACGGCCGATGCCGAAATCACCATCGAAGCCAATCCCGGCACCGTAACAGCGGAAAAGTTGGCCGCGTGTTTGGGCGCCGGCGTCAATCGCATCAATTTGGGCGTTCAGTCATTTCAGGACGATCATCTGTCATTTCTGGGACGTATTCATTCTCCCGAAGACGCCAAAAGGGCCATCGCGGAAGCACGTCAGGCCGGATTCCGCCAAATCGGGATCGACCTGATGTTTGGACTGCCGGGCCAATCCACGGATTCCTGGGAGGACGATTTGAAGCAGGCTCTTTCGTTCGCTCCCGAACATCTATCTTGCTACAGCCTTACCATCGAGCCCGGAACCGATCTTTTTCAGTCGCACCAGGAAGGTGCGTTTCGACGCATGTCCGATACCCGGGTGGCCGAGCTGCTTGAGATGACGTCGGTTTACCTGACCCAAAACGGGTACGAGCATTACGAGATCTCCAATTATTGCCGTGGATCCGAGCATCGGTCCCGCCATAACCGAAAGTACTGGCAGTTGGCCCCATATATCGGTATCGGTCCCTCCGCCCATTCGTTTGTTTATCCCAACCGGTGGTGGAACCATCGGGACGTCTCCATGTATGCGGACACCGTATCCCACGGAAACCGTCCCACCGCCGGACACGAGGAAATCTCCCAGTCCCAGTCGATGATGGAAATGATCTACTTGGGGTTGAGGGATGTGGGCGGCATCTCCTATGATCGATTTCATCGGTTTTTCCGCATCCGTTTTCAGGATATCTTCAAGGATCTGCTGCTGGATCTGACAGAGGAGAACATGATTGAACCCGATGAACGGCGGTGCCGGCTAACCTTGTCGGGAAAGGTGTTCCTTGATAGTATCGCGCAACGATTTGTGGACAAGATTTAGGTACTGGGTACTTGTTATTGGGTATTCGATAGCCGACATCGGTAGCCGAGTATATGTTTAGCCGCTAATACCAAATACCGAATACCAAGTATCTTTAAGATGCTGTTCGAGGGATTCGCTGTCGTACTCAATATTGTTCGAACGTTATAGTGGAGGAAATTAAAATGAAACCCCACTTTGCAAGGTGTAACATCCCGGGAAAGGAAAAGGCCTGTATGGCGGAAGAAGACGGACGTGGGCCTGACTTTTGCCCAACCCTGAATCACCCGGATATCGTCACCGAAGTGACCCAGACCTACCATACACCGGAGATCAGTGAATTTGCCCGTTTCGCATCGGTGCAGGAGGCCGAGTGTTATGCCAATCGGGGGCCCGGTCCCTATGTGATGCAGCCGTCAAAAAGCCGATTGCAGGAGATCCTTGAATTCGCAGGAAAGCTCGGCTGCCAAAAACTCGGGATGGCCTTCTGCGTCGGGCTTCATAAAGAAGCCGGAATGCTGGCGGGGGTACTGGAAGGTCATGGATTCGAGGTGGTATCCGTGGGGTGTAAAGCCGGGGCGGTACCCAAAGAAGAGATCGGGATCAAAGACGAGGAAAAGGTTCGGATCGGTACGTTTGAGACCATGTGCAATCCCATCCTCCAGGCCGAACTATTGAATCGTGAAGAAACCGACCTCAATATCCTGTTGGGGCTGTGCGTGGGACATGATGCCTTGTTTCTCAAACACGCCAAGGCATTTTGCACGGTTCTGGCGGCAAAAGACCGGGTCACAGGCCACAATCCCATGGCGGCACTATATACGATGCATACGTATTATCAGAAGTTAAAGGATGAAGAGTTTGGGGGAAAATAGCAGGTTCGCCTGCGGCAAAATTGTAGAGTCCGAAGTTCTAATTTTGGATTTTAGATTTTGGAATTTGGATTGAAGGTATCGCTTCGCTCTATCCGTTAAGATCCAGTTCCCTATCGGCAGACGCGATGTATCGTGCCCGTTTTCTTTTATCTTTTTCCTTCAGCTTTAGGCGTTCAACTTTCAGTTCATTCACTACAAGCTTTTCAATCCAAAATCCGGATTCCAAAATCCCAAATGTCGCTGTCCTGCGCCTATTTGTTCTCCTTCCCCAGTTCCAAGCCCAGATTCAACGCCTGTTCGTTCATTTCCAGAAGCCGCGAGGGGATGCGGTTTTCCAGGACCCTCATGATGGATTCGGGACGGATCATGTCCGTCATCCCCATGAGCGTGCCCAGCATGCAGATATTAAAAACGATCGGCTTGCCAATGCTTTCCATGACCTTCTCGTACATGGGGATCTCATACTGACGGGCATCGACCTTCCGCTCGATGGTGACGTATCGGCTGTCGGCCAGCAGCAATCCTCCGGGTCGGATGATGCTGTAGAACTTGTTATAGGCTTCCTGGGTAAGACAGACGAGAATATTGGGCTGAATCACCTTGGGAAATCGGATGGTTTTACCGGATATGATGACATCGCTTCGCGTGACGCCGCCCCGGGCTTCCGGACCATAAGATTGGGATTGGGTAGCCTCTAAATTCTCGTGAAGGACGGCCGCTTCAGCCAGGATAATAGCCGCCGTGATCACTCCCTGGCCGCCGGAGCCGGAAAAGACGATTCTGACACGTTCCATACGTTCCTCGTTTTGTTTGCGATCTTAAGCTTACCAACATGCATGTAGAGCTTATGCAACGTCGGCCTGGGCCCGTTCGATGATCCTATCGTATTCCCGGCAATATTCGGGGATTTCTTTTTGAACGAAGATGCCCCGTTCCAGTAAATCCGGGTTTTTCTCCTTGGCCTTGGAGCCAATCGGTGTCGTTATTTTTTTCATGTGCTCCATCATATCGACGGCGTCCCCGGCCCGATTTTTCCGTCCGAAGTAGGTGGGGCATTGGGTCAGCACTTCCACCACGGAAAAGCCCTCGTGGATGATCGCCTTCATCAGGATGTCGGCCATCGGCTGCGCATGGTAGACTGTTGTTCGGGCGACGAAGGTGGCTCCGGCTGCAATCGAAAGATCCACCACATCAAAGTCCTGGTCGATATTCGAATAGGGCGCGGTGGTGGCCATGGTGCCGTATCCCGAAAGCGGAGAGTATTGCCCGCCGGTCATCCCGTAAATCCGATTGTTCATGACGATTGCCGTCAGATCGATGTTCCGCCGGGCCGCATGAATAAAGTGATTCCCGCCGATAGAAAGCGCGTCCCCGTCTCCCATGGGAACAATAATGTTCAGTTCGGGGCGTCCCAGTTTGACTCCCGTTGCAAACGCAAGGGCCCTGCCATGAATGGTGTGCAGGGTGTGAAAATCCACATATCCGGAGATTCTGGAGGAGCAGCCGATTCCCGAAACCATCACGATTTCGTTTTTGCTCATACCGAGCTTTTCAACCCCTCTCAACAGGGAGTTGAGCACAATCCCGTGCCCGCATCCCGGGCACCACATATGTGGAAAAAACCGCTCACGGATATAGTCTTTGACTGCCATTTGGTTACCTCTTGTCAGAGCACCTTATTAGGTGCCTCCGATGAGAATTTGTTGTGATTGGCTCTTGTTGTAATGTCTTCAAATCGATAAATTCCAGTTCCCAATATCCAAATCCCAAACAATATCGAAATTCAAAAGACCAAAAATCAGAACACGCGCGAAATTATTCATTAGTTAAAATGATTTCAGGGGCTTGGATTAGGCTCGAGGTCGAGGCGGCGCGCGAATTTAAAGCGGAGCGTACACGAGAGTACGTGAGCATTTGAATTTGTGCGCCAACAAAGAGATCGAGTCTTAGACAAGCTTTTGAAAACATTTTAGACGCCGCGCCCCTGGATAAGCCGCAGTATATTCCGGATATCCGTCGGCGTTATCAACTGGCCGTCGATGCGGTTGGCCAGAAATACTTTTTTGGGGTCATCCACCGCGTTTCGAACCATTTGCATGACCTGGCCCATATTCATTTCCACGACGATGACCGAATCGGCATTCTTGCACTTGTCCCGGACAATGTGATCCGGAAAGGGCCAGAGGGTTTGTAATTCGAGCAGGCCCAGCCGCTCGCCCCGGGGACGACGATTCTCGACCACATGCAGGGCGGACCTGGCAGAAGAGCCGTAGGAGATGAGAACCCGGTCTGTATCGTCGAGGTAGTATTCTTTATAGCGCGCCATCTGGTTCGCGTTATTGTTGATTTTGTCCACCAGGTGGCGGAGCAGACCATGCACGACCCCCGGGTTGTTAGACGGAAATACCCACATGTCGTGGAACAGCCCGGTCACGTTGTACCGGTGGACGCCCCCGAAATCCGACATGGGAAGCCGCCCGTCCTCCCGGGGAAGATACGGGTGGTAATCGATACCTTCTTTGACAGAGGTTTTAAGCCGTTCGACCAGAGGAATATCTCCAACGGCGGGGATCACCAGTTTTTCCCGCATGTGCCCGACGGCCTCATCCAGCAGCAGGATGACCGGCGTTCGATAGGTTTCGGCTATGTTGAAGGCCTCGACGGTCATTCCAAACACATCCTGGTTATTTGAAGCGGTCAGGGTCACGATGGCGTGGTCGCCATGACGTCCCCAGCGGGCCTGCATGACATCGCCCTGGCTGACATGGGTGGGGTTGCCGGTGGACGGACCGCCCCGCTGAACGTTGACCACGACGCAGGGGATTTCCGCCATGACCGCATAGCCGAGGGCCTCCTGCTTCAGGGAAAAGCCCGGTCCGCTTGTGGCCGTCATGACCTTGTTGCCGGTCAAAGAGGCCCCGATGATGGCGCACATGGAGGCGATCTCGTCTTCCATCTGAATGAATTTACCGCCCTGCTGGGGGAGACGCGACGAAAGGCTCTCTGCTATTTCCGTCGAAGGTGTGATGGGGTATCCGGCAAAAAAATTCAAACCGGCATACAGGGCCCCTTCCACACAGGCCTCGTTTCCCTGCAAAAATTTGATCCGTTGTTCCATAGGTTTGCCCTATTCGGTTTCCACATCGATGGCCAGATCCGGACACCGGATCTCGCAAAGTTTACAGCATATGCAGTCTTCCGGCCGTTTGGCGACGGCTTTGTCCTGGTCGTCCATTTCCAACACATTCTTCGGACAAAAGTGCACGCAGATACCGCAACCTTTACACCATTCGCGGTTGATAACATGTCGTTTCAGCTTCGGTTTCGGTTTCGTTTTCGCCATATGTAGAGACCTCACATCGATTGTGATTGTTGTCGTTCAGTTCCAGAAGTGCTGTATTGATTATCCATACGGATGTCAAGCCACACGGAATTATATTATGAATGTATTCATATTTAAGGAAAATTAGGAAGGGTGGGTTGAGTGCGGCACGCAACATAAGATCCGAATTTCGAAATCCGAAATCTGAAATCCGAAACAATTTCGGAACTCATCGGTATGACACCTAAAGGCATTCCGATCGTATATCGTCTCGGATGGAAACGCACGCTATTCAATGGTGTCTTCCACTTTAGGCCCGGATTCTACCTTTTCGTAAGGATAACAGGCAGTTTTTTCTATTCAAAACCTGCCCTTTCGTTGGTGATTGGTTCTCCGTGCCTTGCTTTTAGGGCCCAGATATTTATTTTAGGGTATTAAATAGCAAGGTACTTTATCTGTACAGAAACTGTTCCATGTAAACTGTTCTGACGTGCGTTAGCGTAATTTTCTTTTCTATTCAGTGATCACATCTCCGGCCGACCACTATCATCTCAATACGTTTCAGTGAGTTTCCCCCTCTTTCGGTTTCCATTCGACACGATATAAGGAGAAGCACTGATATTCATAGTAATTTCCTTCATAAGAAGGATGGATCAATGAAGAAAATCCTGAAATTGTGCATGCCTGTCTCCTGACGGGACACGATTTGTCCTGTTGGGGGAACGATCTTGGGCCTTCGCCCCGATTGGGATTATGGAATGCAGGGTGCGCAGATACCAGTCTATCTGCAGCTATGTCGTTTTTATTGAATGACCTGCCTGCGAGAAATAAAGGGGGAAACCATGTTAAAGAATGTCGGACTGTCCCATTTAACGGTTGGCTAAAAAATAATTGTAATTATGTTAGAACTATACCATAAAACCAAGTTAGGATCATTATTTCAA
>Ga0056119_1000010_pt1 | contig 57558 bp, 56 predicted proteins | sample WorMettaBAHAMAS1_FD_80076 | JGI IMG/M metagenome (GOLD analysis project Ga0056119, IMG submission 80076) | Marine gutless worms symbiont microbial communities from Max Planck institute for Marine Microbiology, Germany - Olavius tantulus BAHAMAS.1 ...
ACACCTTCAATGCCATTGCAGACGGGGATGTATCGTTCCAGATCCAATTGCGTCGAAAAGACTTTTTGAATAACGAACGGGACGAAATCAATCACATGCTCAGCATACTTTCTGAATACATCGGCAGCGCAAAAACCGAAACGGCTCTGGCGATGGGTCTGGTTCGAAAGATGGAAGAGGTGGAAGGCAACGAAAACGGCCTGAAGCCCATCTCCGGAGATCGGCTCATGGAGCTTGGTGAACGGCTTTTCCGGTTGTCGGAGGCCCTCGGGTATTTTAAAACGGAAGCAGATACGACACCCGCAGAAGAACCCAGAGAAGTATCCCAACCCGTGAATCCGGGTGCCTGACCCCTATCTTTGATGCGTTTTTCGTTCTTAACCCAAGGGGTGCGGAATGGATCCCGGTTCCCGCGCCTCTGTATTGCTCCACCATGACGAAAACCGGATAGCCGGAGTGATGAGAACCGGACGATGTCAAAAACAAAGGGGCTGCGATAGTTTTCGCAGCCCCTTGATGTATCTGGTAGGCGGTACTGGATTTGAACCAGTGACTTCCACCGTGTGAAGGTGGCACTCTCCCGCTGAGTTAACCGCCCGGGAAAGCTATTTGTCGACCATTTCCTTGAGTTCATTCCCCACCTTGAAAAAGGGGAGCTTTTTGGAAGGGACCTCTATCTGGACGCCGGTTTTCGGATTTCGACCCACATAGGGTTTGTAGTGTTTTACGGTGAAACTGCCGAATCCCCGGATTTCGACCCGTTCTCCAGAGGCTAGGGTTTCGGTGATCGTATCAAAAAATGTATCTACGATTTTTTCTGCATCCTTCCGGCTAAGGGAGGCTTCCTCCTTTAGAGAATTAATCAAATCGGATCGGTTCATGAAGTCTCCTTCGTCAAGCAGAGTCCCCTGTGGGTACGTCACCAAACGACCAATTTCGGTCGAGCACAGGAATAAATTTATAGTGGTTTCGCCTGATTGAAGTCAAGCACTTTTTCATTCATCTGAAGGATTATCAATAACTTCGGGGGGAGGCGATCCGCTCTCCGGCTCTGCCCCGGGCGTCGGTATGGAGGCGCTGGCAGTGCTTTGGGAATCACCAAACGGCAGTTTTGGATCATCATCGGCGAGGCCCGTTTCCAGGACCTCGTCTGCCATATCGCTCAGTTCCTCAATCTCTTTCGGTGTCGGCAGATCCTTGAGATCCTGAAGATCGAATACCTCCAGAAACTGTTTCGTGGTCCCATAAATCAGCGGGCGACCCGGAATTTCCTTTCTCCCGAGGACCCGGATCATTTTCCGCTTGAGCAGCATCCGCAGGACGCCGCCGCAGTCCACACCCCGAATATGTTCGATATCGCTGCGGATTACCGGCTGTTTATAGGCGATGGTGGCCAGCGTCTCCAGGGCCGCCTTGCTCAATCTGGGAGGTTTGGGTTGGATCAGCTTTTTGATCCAATCCTTGTATTCGGACCGGGTCCGAAGCTGGTACCCGCCGGCGACGGCTTTCAAATGAAATCCGCCGCCCCGGGATTGATATTCATTTTCCAGTGCCTGTAAGGCTTCGCGGATGGGCGCCCGTTCCGGCACCCCCAAAACCACACGCATCCGATCGATGGTCAGGGGCTCATCCGCCACAAACAAAAGGCTCTCGATGATATACTTGATGTCTTCATCCATAGCCACACCACTGGTGTCGTTGGGGTGCCGTTGGGAGGACACATCAACATTGGTTGCCATCACGCAGAATGAAATTCCTCCTGAGCCCCGTGAAGGATTTTCCAGGATGACTTCGTAATATCATCTCCCCGCCTGAACGTGAAATTAAATTTGTAAATATACGGGGTAACATCATGTCTCGAGCCCTTCGAGACATGATGTTACAGGTAGAACAATCGGATGATCCCGGTCTCTAAGTGCTGAACGATCCGGACCAGCCTCACCTTGACCATCTCCAGTACAGCCAGAAATGTGACAATCACGTCGGATCGGGTGGTATCGGTATCGAACAGTTCGTCGAACGCCATGGATCCCTTTTCCTCGAGGATGTCGATGAGCTGGGTGATCCGATTCTTGACGGATATGCTGTCGGCCGTCAAGTCCACCCGTTGATCCGCATCGACCCTGTCAAGGATCCGTTTGAATGCATCGATCAGCTCAAACAGGCCAATTTTGATGACTTCCTCGTTCGGGTCCACCCAAAATTCCTGCTTGTCCGTCTTTCGAATAAACGTATGCTCGCCCAGTAGCTGACGGGCCGCCAACTCCTCGGCCGCCGACTTCAACTGGAGATATTCGACCAATGGACGGGTGATCGCCAGTCGCGGGTCCTCCGTATCATCTTCCATTCCCTCGTGGGTCGGTAGCAACAGTTTAGACTTGATCTGGGTCAGGGTAGCGGCCATGACCAGAAATTCACCTGCCAGATCGATATTCAGGGACTTCATCAGATCGATATAGCCCAGATACTGATCGGTGATGAGAGCGATGGGAATATCGTAGATGTCCACTTCATGCTTCTTAATCAGGTAGACCAAGAGGTCCATGGGTCCTTCGAAGACATCCGTCAGTTCCACCCGGTATGGTTCGGTATGCTCCAATTAAAGACCTTTTTTTCAACGGTTTCCAAAAATTTATAGTGATTACCATGAAGCACGTGAAGGAATCGCTGGTACTTGGTATTGGCTATTGGGTATTCGGTGCTAACTCAAGATTTTGTTAGCAGCGAGTACCAAATACCTGATATCCAATAACCTCGGGGCTTCGACCCGGCAGGCCGGCAAACTCAAGGAAATCTATTCCAGTCCCACGACCTGTCGGACTTCGGCGATGGTTTGTCGGGCCACCCCACGGGCCCGATCACTGCCGGCGGTGATGATCTCTTCGACCAGATCCGGTCGATCCTCGTAGTAATGTCGGCGTTCTCGAATGGGTTCCAACCCCTTGGCCAGCCGGTCCGCCATGATCTGTTTGCACTCCACGCACCCGATTTCGGCAGATCGGCAGGCCGGATCGATTTCCGCCACTTTTTCCGGTTCCGTATATATCTTGTGAAATTCGAAAACATTGCAGACATCCGGATCTCCAGGATCGCTCTGCCGCTTCCGTTGGGGGTCGGTGATCATTTTGGAGACTTTGGCAGAAATTTCTTCGGCGCTGTCCTTCAGGAATATTGCATTGTTATAACTTTTGCTCATTTTGCGGCGGTCCATGCCGAGAATTTTCGGCGTGGTCGTCAGCATTTCCTTGGGTTCGGGAAACACATTCCCGTAAAAGTAATTGAACCGACGCGCAATCTCACGGGTGATTTCCACATGGGGCACCTGGTCCACCCCGACGGGAACTCCGTGAGCCTTGTAAATAATGATGTCGGCGGCTTGGAGCACCGGGTAACCCAAAAACCCGAAGGTAGACAAATCTTTGCTATCCAACTGAACGATTTGGTCCTTATACGTGGGATTCCGTTCCAGCCACGGTACCGGGGTGATCATAGACAGCAGCAGGAACAGCTCGGCGTGTTCTTTCACCCGGGACTGGAGAAACAGAGTGCTTTTTTCCGGCGTCAGACCGACACTGAGCCAGTCGATCATCAGCTCTCGAATAAACCCTGAAATCCGGCTCGGATCTTCGTAGTCACTGGTGAGGGCATGCCAGTCGGCGATGAAAAAAAAGCAATCATAATCATCCTGCATGTCCACCCAGTTGAGAAGGGCGCCGTGCAGATTGCCAAGGTGAAGCGGTCCGGTAGGCCGCATGCCGCTAAGTATCCGACGTTTCTGGGTCATGGAAGGTTCTCCTGGTAGGATTTAATTTGCAAATAAAAAGGCCAATCCGTCTCTTCCAAGGGCCAGCCCCAGGATCGGAGACATCGTTATCGAGAACAACCGGTTAATCACGCCCGAGACCAGCAGACCGATGATGATCAGAAGACCGAATCGCTCCAGGCGCAGGTAAGGCTCGCGAAGCGATTTCGGGAGCAGCAACGCCAGAATTCGGCTGCCGTCCAGGGGAGGCACCGGGATCAGATTAAAAATCGCCAAAACAGCATTGATGATCACGCTGTATCCAAACAAATACAGCATGCCGATCAATAAAGGTTGCAGCAGGGTTCCATACATCGAAGGCCCCAACATGACCGCTCCTTTAAACATCAGACCCGAGAGCACGCACAGGATCATGTTGGCAGTCACCCCGGCGGCGGAAACAACCAGGGTGCCTTTTCTGAAATCCCTGAAGTTCCTTGGATCGATCGGCACCGGCTTTGCGTATCCAAAAATCATGGGGGACCCGGTCAACTTAAGTGCCAGGGGCAGTATCACGGAACCGATCGGGTCCAGGTGCCGGATCGGGTTCAGGGTAAAACGCCCGGCGGACTGGGCGGTCGGGTCTCCCATCCGTAACGCCGTCCAGCCGTGGGCGACTTCATGAAGGGTGACGGCGAACACGATGGCCACGATCATGAGAGCCATCTGAATGAGGTCAGCTATTGGAAGCATACCGGCGTGCAAATTCGAGCTCGTCGCTGCGGGTCTTGAGACGGCCGTTGAGCTTTCTGTCCAGAATTCCTTGGAGAATGTCGCGATACACCGGCCCCGGCTCGTATCCGAGCGACTTGAGATCCTTTCCCGTGATGGCCGGTTCCATGTGTCGCAGCCGGGTATAATACCGCGAGATCGCCTGTTTTACCCATCGATCTTCCGTCGCCGCCATCATATACAGAATCAGCTCTGTGCGGAATCCGACCAACCGGTGGTAAAGGGTGCTGTTCTTTGCCGGATGGTGTCGTTCCAGGTTGGCGAGGCAGTGGTCGGCTAGGATGCGCTCCTTCGTGAAGATCCTCCGGTACCGGGGGGCGAGTTCGAAACGGTCACAAATGGCCTCAGCGATTTTCCTGCTGCAGCCACGGATCAGGGCCAGAAAATAAACGGCCCACTTCATATAGGATTCTTCCAGAAAAAGCAAATCCCGCCAGGCCACTACCTGTTTCACCGAATCGATCATCTGAATGCGGTCACTGTCCAGTTCTATGGACGGATGAATGACCCGGAGCAGATCATAATCCCGCATCCTCAAGATGGCCGGAGTGGGGTTCTCCTCCTCGAGAATGAGCCGCAGTTCGCTGAACACCCGTCGGCCACTCAGTCGCCTGAAAAAATCCATCTTAACGGCGTTCTCGATCAGATTCGACGTCAGTTTGCCGATGGTAAAACCAAATCGTTGCTCAAACCGGATGGCGCGAAATACCCTAGTCGGATCTTCCACGAAACTCATATTGTGCAGCACCCGGATGACCCGTTCTTTTAGATCCCGCTGGGCCGAGAAAAAATCGATGAGCGTACCGAAGGATTTTGGATTGAGCTGAATGGCCAGGGTATTGACGGTAAAATCCCGCCGAAACATATCCAGCTTGATGGAGCTCATCTCAACCACCGGCATGGCTGCAGGGAACTTGTAGTATTCCATGCGGGCCGAAGCGACGTCCACTTTGAATCCATCCGGAAAAATGATGACGGCGGTGCCGAACTTTTTATGGGTATGGACCCGGGCTCCCACGAGCTTCGCATATGCCCGGGCAAAGGCGATGCCGTCCCCCTCGATGACGATGTCGGTATCTTCATTGGAGCGATACAAGAACAGATCCCGTACAAATCCTCCCACGACAAACGCGCTGTGGTCCAGATCGGCTGCCACCTGCCCCATGGTTTTGAGAAGATCGAGCATCCGTTTCGATAGCCGTTCCCGCATGAATTTATTGATGTTGCGGGTCCGGGCGTGTCGGATTTTCTGGATCGGGTCCGGCAGGGCGCCCTTTTTCCCGCGGGTCTGTCGCACCAACAGATTGAGCAGATCGGTTCGGGTAATCACGCCGATGACCGAGCCCTTGTCAACCACCGGTAAAATTCGCTGTTTGTTTTCGATAATCGTCTCTTGAATTTCGGGAAGATCCGCTTCGGGGCCTACCGACTCAACCTCTGTGGTCATGTATTCCTTTACCGGGACATGTTCCAGCTTGTGGAAGAGCGCTTTCTCGATAATCTGCCGTGCAATATATCCGGCCAGTTTACGTTTGTGGTCAACCGAATCCATGACCAAGAGGGCATTGACGTTATAGCGTGTCAGTGCGTCGTGGGCCTCAAGACAGCTGATTTCAGGGGGGATGCCAATGGGTGGGGACGACATCAAATCCCGGGCGAGCCGGCGGGAACGGATGTCTTTATACAAGCGGTCCAGAAGGGTCTGCTCCACCTGGGTCAGGGTCATCCCCTTGACGGTAGCCGCTGCTGCGAATGGATGCCCCCCGCCACCGAAGGTCGACAGGACGGCCCCGACGTCCACTTCCGGTATCCGGCTGCGTGCCACGATATAGATCTTGCTGCCCATGGCAGCGACCGTGAATATGGCATCCAGATTTTCCATTTTGACCATTTTATGGACCAGAAATGCAAAGTCCGGAACGTAGTCATCGGTAATCACCGTGGTGAGGACCAGCTCCACGCCATTAATGTTGTAATGGGTGGCCGCTTGGATCATATCGTTCAGCAGAGAGACCTGCCGAGGGCTGATTTCCCTCGAAATCAGATCCGATACCGTATTCAGGTTGGCCCCTTTGGACAGAAAAAAGGCCGCCGCTTCGAAGTCTTCCTCAGTGGTGGAGCTGAATGTAAAGGAGCCGGTATCCTCGTAGATCCCCAGAGTCATGATCGTGGCTTCATCGGGTGTGATGTCGAGCCCCTGCTCCCTGAGCAGATGAGACAGAATGGTGATGGTGGCACCGGTTACCCGGCACAGCTCCATGTCGCCACGGATATCGTTTTCCATCAGGGGATGATGATCGTAGACATGGATTTCCACGTCCGGCAGACCGATCAGCTCCACAAACTTGCCGATCCGACCCGGCTGGCGGGTGTCGACCAGCACCATTCGCCGAATTCTTGAAAAATCGATGGTGTTGATGTCCGCCATATTAAACAGGTAAACCATTGAATTTATAAAGAAATTTCTAAGATTTCGCTCCTGGGACCCGGGGAAGACCACCAAGGCATCCGGGTAGAGCTTTTGAGCGGCGAGCATCGATGCCATGGCATCGAAATCGGCATTGGTGTGGGTGGTGATGACTGTCAAATCTCGTTTCGGCATCCTGGCTTAAACCCCGCTATGTCGCTGGATGGCGACGGCCAACAATGGCGGAACAGTCGCATATATGTTCCAACGAATCAAGCTCAACCTATGTTGATCGCAGCCCGGTAATCCCCCGGCTCCAAATTCGGCAAAAAACTTGTTGAAAGTGCTTGTTTATGATACCATATGCGACAAATTTCGTGATAAATCATTCTGTTAATTGCAGCGTCGCACACCCTCGGGAACCTCGACCGTGCATTCGGCAGCGGTACGCGCCCACCTGGCCAGGTTGAAAATCACGCCCACCAAGGTCAAACCCAAGCCCAAAGACCTGTTCGAAAATGTGTCCTTCATGCAGCCGAAGGTCACCCCAAAAGACATCATTGTATTCTCCAAGCAGTTTTCCACCATGATCGACGCCGGGCTGCCCATCGTGCAGTGTCTCGATATCCTTCATAGTCAGCAGGAGAATGTGACATTCAAAAAGATGCTGAAGGAAATCAAGGATTCGGTGGAAAGTGGCGCTACGTTTGCCGAGACCCTTAAAAAATACCCGAAGGAATTCGACGACCTGTTTGTCAACATGATTGCTGCCGGTGAGGCCGGCGGTATCCTCGATACCATTCTCAGACGGCTGTCCGCGTACATGGAAAAGGCCGCCAAGCTCAAGGCCAAGGTCAAAGGGGCCATGACGTATCCCCTGATCACGATCGCCATTGCCATTATCGTGGTCGCCGTGATCATGGTGTTTGTTATTCCGGTGTTTCAGGAGATGTTCTCCGGTATGGGCAGCGCCCTGCCCATGCCGACCCAGATCGTGGTGAATATGAGTAATTTTGTCCGCTCGAATATCCTGTACATGATCATCGGGGCGGGACTTGCCGGGTTTGCCTTCAAGAAATTTTATGCCACGGAAAAGGGGCGCAAGATCATGGACCGCATCGTCTTGAAGCTGCCGATTTTCGGTCCGCTGATCCGGAAGGTGGCTGTGGCGAAATTCACCCGTACCATGGGAACCATGCTGGCCAGTGGTGTTGCGATCTTCGATGCCCTGGACATTGTCGCCAAAACAGCCGGAAACAAGGTAATCGAGAAGGCCATTTACGATGTTCGGTACGGAATTACCGAAGGCCGCACCATGGCCGATCCCCTCCTGGAAACCGGTGTATTTCCAGCCATGGTCTGTCAAATGATCTCCGTGGGCGAGTCCACCGGGGCGATAGACGCCATGCTGGGTAAAATTGCGGACTTTTATGATGACGAGGTGGACCAGGCCGTTGAGAACTTGACCGCAGCCATCGAACCGATGATGATGGTGTTTCTCGGTGTGGTGATCGGTGGACTTGTGGTGGCCATGTATTTGCCCATCTTCAAAATGGCTTCCGCCCTCGGCTAGAGACGGTAGCCGGATCTCTCGGATCGTGCATCCCCACGATCCCACCGGAGGCGTCAAAACCCCATGGACACACTCTGGCAGGGTCCGGATGAAGATCTTGTCCCGAAGCTTAAATGGCTTATTGTTCTTCGGATTCTTCTCACCGGCCTGCTCCTTGGCTCGACCATCGGCCTGAAGCTCGCAGAGAGCAACAATCCATTTACCCCACCCCTGCTGTTCCTGTACGTTCTGGCCACCACCATCCTGATCCTGACGGTGGTCTACTCTGCTATACTTCCGTACATCAAGCAGGTCGTTGTCTTCGCCTACCTCCAGATCGTTCTGGACACGATCCTCGTGACCTTCACCATCATGGCGACCGGCAGTTTTTCAAGTCCGTTTGTCATTCTATATCTGCTGGTCATTATTTCTGCGAGTATGCTGCTTTTCCGTCAGGGCAGTATGATTATCGCCTCCCTGTGCAGTATCCAGTACGGCATCCTGATCAATCTTGAGTATTACGCACTTTTCATACCCTATGGGGTCGAGGGCAGCTCCGTGGTCAGCGATTACCCGTGGTCTTTTGTTCTGTACAAGGTCCTGATGGTGATCACCGGATGTTTTGCCGTGGCCTTCTTGAGCAGCCTGCTTACGGAACAGAACAGGAAATCCCGGCGCGAGCTGGCTGCCATGGAAAATCATGTGAAGCGGGTGGAGAAGATGGCTGCCGTGGGGGAGATGGCCGCCGGGCTGGCCCATGAAATTAAAAACCCGTTGTCCGCTCTGAAGGGGTCCATCCAGCTGCTGCGGGAGGAAGCGGATCGGCTCAGTGCCCTGGTCAGCAATTTTCTGTTGTTTGCCCGCCCCCCGGTGGGTCGGACCGAAACAATCGACCTAAAGACGGCCATGATGGAAACCGTGGAACTGTTCGAAAAAGACACTTCTTCCTGGGACCGGATTACCGTGGAGAAATCCATCCCCTCGGATCTTTGGATCGAAATGGATCCGCAGCATCTCCGTCAGGTGTTGTGGAATCTGCTCGTCAATGCCGGAGAAGCGATCGAGGGATCGGGCCGCATTGTCGTCGAGGTTTCTCCGGAGCGGAACCGGCGGATTCAGATCCGAATCGCCGATAATGGATGTGGCATGCAGTCGGATGACATCAAGTCCATCTTTGACCCCTTCTTTACCACCAAACCCACCGGAACCGGACTCGGCCTGTCCATTGTTCACCGGATTCTGGAATCCTATGACAGCATTCTCGATGTGGAGAGCCGACCCGGGATCGGGACCACGTTCACCGTCAATTTGCTAAAAGCCGAATCGCCCGCCTCCTGAAACGATTTCATGCCATGATCGGGTAAACCCGGACGTGGCACCGTCTACTGAAAAGATTTGATGCCGTGATCGGTTAAACCCGGTCATGGCACCGTCTACTGAAACGATTTCATGCCATGATCGGGTAAACCTTGACACCTACCGGCAAATGGGTTACCAAATTTTGCTTAACCTCATGGGCTGATTATTGCTTAACATCGATAAGTTAGCATCTTTCAACAGATACTCGAACGGATGTTTGGATCATTTGCCATGGGGTTGGAAACGATCCGTTCAGAAAACGAAGCCCTCATGAAAACAGACAGCTCCAGCGATCTTCTCCAAAAACGGAGGGAGAAGATGCTTCAGTTAACGTCCAACCATATCCCCTTGTATCCAAATGACTTCCGGATTTCCCATTCCATTGAGGAACTACAGGGGGTTATCGAAACCCAAGCGTCCGGATTGGGTGAGGACCATCCTGAGTTTACCATTGCCGGTCGAATGATGGCCATCAACCGGTTTGGAAAATCCGCTTTTATCCGGATGCGGGACCGTACCGGGCAACTGCAGGCTTACATCCGCAAAGATAAGGTCGGCGATGAGTTGTACGCACTGTTCCGACAACTGGATATCGGCGATTTTATCGGCCTAACCGGCGGTATGTTCCAAACCCGAACCGGGGAGTGGACCCTCCTAGCCAAGGATCTCCGCCTATTGTGTAAATCGACCCGTCCCCTTCCGGAGAAATATCATGGCCTGAAAGACCCGGAAAAACGGTATCGTCGCCGATATCTCGATCTGATCATGAATCCGGAAGTTCGAGACATTTTCATTCAGCGGAGTCAGATTATCCAGTCGATTCGTACCTTCCTGCTGGAGCGAGATTTCCTCGAGGTAGAGACCCCCATGATGCAGCCGATTCCCGGCGGAGCCGAAGCAACGCCATTTGTGACCCATCACAAGGCGCTGGGAATGGATCTGTACTTGCGGATCGCGCCGGAATTGTATCTAAAGCGTCTAGTGGTGGGCGGCCTTGAACGTGTTTTTGAAATCAACCGCAACTTCAGAAATGAGGGAATTTCCACCCAGCACAATCCCGAGTTTACCATGCTCGAGTTTTACCAGGCCTATGCTACCCATGAAGATTTGATGACGTTGACGGAAGAGATGGTGGCGCAGACGGCGGTCCAGGTCACCGGCTCGTCCTCCATCGAATACCAGGGGGAGATGATTGATCTGGGTGGTCCTTGGCGCCGACTTTCCCTGGTAGATGCGCTGACCACGATCGGCGGTGTTCCCCGGGAATTATTGACCGACAAACAGGGATTGCTCGGGTTTGCCGCCCAAAAAGAGATCAAGATGACCAAAACCGGGCGACTCGGCAAAGTGATCACAAAATTGTTCGATGTCCTTGTCGAGCCGAATCTGATTCAACCCACCTTTATCACCGAATATCCCGTTGAGGTGTCTCCTCTTTCCCGACGAAGTGACACCGTGCCGGATATTACGGAGCGATTCGAGCTCTTTATTGCCGGACGGGAAATTGCCAACGGGTTTTCCGAGCTCAACGATCCCGAAGATCAGCGAGGACGTTTCCAGGAGCAGGTCGAAGATCGGGAAGCTGGGGATGAGGAAGCCCATCTCATGGATGAGGAGTACATCGAAGCACTTGAGTATGGCATGCCGCCAACAGCGGGAGAGGGGGTGGGTATCGACCGTTTGACCATGCTCTTAACTGATGCTCCTTCCATCCGGGAAGTCATTCTTTTCCCGCACATGAAACCGGCGGAAAGGAGAAATGGGTAGTCGACCGCCCCGGAGGCATAAGGGGCATCGATGGTCGATTATCCGCTGGCGACTGCATGCCGTTTGAATACTTCATAGGCACACGCTATTTGAGAGCCAAGCAGAAACAGGCATTCATTTCTCTTATCACCCTGCTTGCCATTGCCGTGGTCACCGTCGGAGTGATGGCCCTGATCGTTGTGATCGCGGTGATGGCCGGTTTCGAAGCCGATCTGAAATCCCGCATACTCGGGGTGGAATCCCACCTCATCGTTCTTCATAGCGGTGGATCATTTACCGATTATCCCCAAGTCACGGAATCCGTCAGAGAAGTTGATGGGGTCATCGCCGCATCACCATTTGTGGCCAGCCAGGTCATGCTCCGATCAGCGACGGGGGTATCCGGGGCGATTCTCCGGGGCATAGATCCGGATTCCGCCGGCGATGTGGTCCGGTCCTTCGACCCGGTGGATTTGATACCGGAAACCGGCGCCGAGAGCCAGGACACGGCCCCCCGGATTGTCATGGGTAAGGAACTCGCCCGCAGTCTCGGGATTGCCCATGGCGGAAGTGTTTATGTCATTTCGCCCCGTGGGATGGTGGCGCCCGTCGGGCATATTCCGACCATGAAGCGATTCCGGCTGGCCGGGGTGTTCGCGTCCGGTATGTATGAATACGATGGCTCCTATGCCTACATCTCTCTGAAAGAGGCTCAGAAAATACTCCACTTGGGTGCTGCCGTTTCCGGTGTGGAACTCCGGGTGGATGACATCTATGCTGCCGATCGTATCGGAAACGCGGTGGGGGAAATGCTGGGGCCCCCGTATTGGACACGGGATTGGATGGGAATGAACAAGAACCTGTTATCCGCCCTTAAGCTGGAAAAGACAGTTATGTTCATCATCCTCGTCCTGATCATCCTCGTGGCGGCGTTTAATATCGCCAGTACCTTAATCATGATGGTGATGGAAAAAACGCGGGACATAGCGATACTAAAGGCCATGGGCGCCACAGAGAAATCCATCCGTAAGATATTTGTGCTCAATGGGATGATCATCGGTCTTGTGGGGACCACCATCGGTGTCAGCCTGGGGTTAGTGCTCTGCTATTTATTGGATAAATATAAATTCGTTGAGCTACCGGGCGACGTGTACTATATCACCACTCTTCCGGTCCACCTGCAGACGCTGGATGTGGTGGTGATTGCCCTTGCCGCCATAGTTGTTTGTTTTCTGGCCACGCTCTACCCGTCCCAACAGGCGGCCCGCCTGGATCCCGTGGAGGCGATCCGGTATGGTTGATGCCAATCCTCCGACTGAAGCCCTTGTGAAGGTTCGCCGGCTCTGTAAGGGATTCGATGCCAGCGGCAGCCGCCTGGAAATTCTCAAAGACCTGGACGTCGATTTGATGCCGGGTGAAACCATGGCGGTGGTTGGCGCCTCGGGAATCGGAAAGTCCACCCTGCTTCATATCCTGGGTACCATGGATAGGCCTGACAGCGGTCAGGTGCTGTTTCAAGGCGACAATGTATTCCGTTACGACGATGGGCGATTGGCCAGCTTCAGAAACCGGTCGATCGGTTTTGTATTTCAATTCCACCACCTGCTGCCTGAATTCAGCGCCAAGGAAAATGTGATGATGCCGGGATTGATACAGGGACTGGAGCGGCAAGCGGCCGGGGCCGCCGCAGAGCGAATCCTGTCGCGTGTGGGATTACAGGCCCGACTGAATCAACGAGTGAGTGAACTTTCCGGAGGTGAGCAGCAGCGTGTGGCCATTGCCAGAGCGTTGGTGCTGCGACCCCTGATGTTGCTTGCCGACGAACCCACCGGAAATCTGGATCGAAAAAACAGCCGCCAATTTCATGATATCCTCATGGAGTTAAATGCAGAGCTGGGGATGACCATGGTGGTCGTCACCCATAATCCGGAGCTGGCAGCACTCATGTCCAGAAACATGACGATCGCAGACGGCAAACTTGTGGAGGTACACTGAGGCAGTGATGCGCAGAATCTGGCTGCTAATGGTACTGGGACTGGCATGGTGTTTCCCCGTAGAAGTATATCCCGAGGAGCCGGTCCGGGTGATCGTCCTTCCTTTCGACGTTTACGCCAGTGAGGATTTGGGGTACCTGGCGACACAGATCCCGAAGGTGTTAGGGGATCAGCTGAAGGCCGCCGGTGCAGTGGTGCTCATCCCGGAGTCGAGACCGCTTCAATCCCTCATTGAAAATCGCGGAAATGCAGAAGCACTGCGCCGACGCGGATTGGAAATGGGGGCCGATTACGTCATGTGGGGTAGTTTTACCCTGTTGGGGAAAGCCTACAGTATCGATGTCTACCTGCTGAAAACCACCGGCAGCGAGCCGGCCCTGTCTCTGTATACCGAGGATCTCGGAATGGAAAATCTCCTGTCGAGCGTCAGCACCATCGGTCGAGACGTGGAGCTGAAAATTTTCCGCCGCGAAAAGGTGGCCCGGGTGGTCATCAAAGGCAACCAGCGGATTGAGTCCGAAGCCATTTTACGGCGTATCAAAACGGGTACCGGTGATGTTTATCTGGCCAAGAATCTTGCCGAAGATCTTCGGGCGATTTACCAGATGGGGTATTTTGAAGATATCCGTGTCGAATCCGAAGTGTCCCCTGAGGGCAAAGTGGTCATCTTCACGGTGACGGAAAAACCGACCATTCGAGTGATCCGCGTGAAAGGGGCCAAACGGGGGTATAAAGAGAAAGACATCAAAGAAAATCTCGATATCAAAACCGGGTCAATCCTGAATATTTTCAACCTTCAAAAAAACGTCCAGCGGATTGAAAACCTCTACAAAGAAAAAAACTTTCACAATGTGGAAGTGACCTACGAGGTATTGCCCAAGGACAACAACCAGGCCGACATCATTTTCAATATCAAGGAAGGCGCCAAGGCTCGCATTAGGAAGATCGCCTTTGAGGGCAATGAAGCGTTCTCCGACAAGAAGCTTAAAAAAATAATCAGAACATCGGAAAAGGGATTTCTATCCTTTATTTTCGGTTCGGGTGAACTGAACCGGGAGGACCTGGAGCAAGATGTCGCCATGCTCACAGCGTATTATCAGAACCACGGGTATATTCGAGCACGGGTCGGAGATCCGGTCGTCGATTTCAAGGATGAGTGGATCTACATTACCTTTAAAATTATGGAAGGAGAGCGGTTCAGCACCGGCAATGTCACCATCGTGGGAGATCTGATCAAGCCCAAGGAGGAGCTGATGAAGCAGGTCAAGATCACCCGGGAAGAATTCTACAGCCGAGAAGTCGTGCGGAACGATGTGCTCAAGATCAAAGAGATTTACTCGGATGAAGGCTACGTCTATGCGGATGTCTTCCCGAGAATCAAACAAAACCCGGAAACCCTGGAAGTCGACATTGCCTATACCATCGATAAAGGCAGCCTGGTTTACTTTGAGCGGATTATTATCGGTGGCAATACGCGGACCCGGGACAAGGTGATCCGCCGGGAACTCAATGTATACGAGCAGGAGCTCTTCAGCGGCAGGCGGATGAAGCGGGGTGTCGCCAACCTGTATCGGCTTGACTATTTCGAGGATGTAAAGGTAAACACATCCAAGGGTTCGGCGGACAACCTGATGATTCTCAATCTGGATGTCACCGAAAAGTCAACCGGGCAGTTTATGTTTGGCGGTGGTTACAGCAGCACCGAAAATTTTTTCGTTACCGCCTCTATCGCTCAACGGAACCTGTTCGGGCGGGGCCAGCGGCTGCAGCTCAAAGGCGAGCTGGGCGGCCGGACCACCCGATTCTCGCTCAGCTTTACCGAACCCTGGCTTTTTGATATTCCCCTGGCCGCCGGCGGGGATATTTACAGCTGGCTTTTTTCTTACGACCAGTATGACAAGGACAGTTTCGGTGGTCTGGCCCGTTTCAGCTATCCGGTCTGGGCCTATACCCGGGCCTATGTGGCATACGGTTATGACATCTCCGACGTTAAGAACATTTCCGATGGTGCCGTCAGGTCCATCAAGGAACTGGAAGGTGTCAATACCACCAGCAGTATTACCGGTGAGCTGAGATACGAATCCAGAGACAGACCATTCAATCCGTCGAAGGGTTCGAACCATTCCGGATCGATCGAATATGCCGGCGGATTGCTGGGTGGAGACGTAGGGTTTACCAAGGTGATGGCGGAAACCGGCTGGGTGGTTCCGTTTTTCTTTAACCACACGTGGTTTTTCCATGCCGAAGTCGGGCATGTGTCGCAAAACGGGGACCAACTCCTGCCGGACTATGAAAAATTCTACCTCGGCGGTATGAATTCCGTACGGGGGTTCGATTTCCAGGATATTTTCGCCGTTGACGAAGACGGGAACAAAATCGGCGGACACAGCTATGTCCAGGGAAATATTGAGTATCGTCTGCCTCTAGTGGAAAGTGCCGGGCTGGTCGGTGTGCTGTTCCTGGATGTCGGCCAGGTGTACGGCGAGCAAGATCCAGTCGGCGGCCCGTTGCGGGAGAGCGCCGGTCTTGGCATCCGATGGTTTTCTCCGGTCGGGCCGATCCGATTGGAGTATGGGTTCATACTCGATCCCCTTCCCAACGAACCGACGGGGGGTCAATTTCAATTTAGCATGGGCTCGGCCTTCTAAGAACCGCAGCCCGGCCAAACGTAACTACACCGTAAAACGTCTTTGAAAAGGGAAGCCATCATGCGACCTGTGACCATGATCTGCTGTTTCATCACATTGCTGGCCATGATTCCGAATGTAAGTCATGGTGCCGATGTAGCCAAGATCGGCATCATCGATTTTCAGCGCATCCTGGAAACCTCCGATGCCGGCAAGGCCGCCCAGGCCCGTATCAACGATCGCGGTAAATTGATGGAGCGCGAGCTGAAACAAAAAGGGGCCGAGATCGAAGAATTACGCAAGCGGCTGGAACGGGAGGCCCTGGTTATGAGCAAGCAGATGCGCGAGGAAAAAGAACGACAAATCCGGATCAACATTAACGACCTGAAGGCCATGCAAACCAAGTACATCAATGAGTTTAAGGCCAAAGAAGGCGAATTGATCCAGGGGATTCAAAAAGAGGTATTCAAAATGGTGGAAGACATCGGCAACAAAGAGGGTTTTCTCCTGATCCTCGAGAAACGGGAAGCCGGCGTCGTTTACGGCCCCAACACCATCGCTCTGACAGACCGGATCATTCAATTATACAATGCCGACTATGCCAAACACGGCGGCGCAGCCCAGAAGGACACGAAAGAGTAGCCCAATGCCCCTCACCCTTGCCCAGATAGCAGAGAAAGTGGACGGAGAACTGTCAGGCCCCCCGGAATCCGTCATTCACGGCGCGGCCCCCTTCGAGCAGGCGGGCCCCGAAGACATCACGTTTGCAGAGGGCCGAAAGTTTCTTAAGGGTCTGGCAGATACCGGCGCCGGAGCCGTTCTTGTCCCCAAAGACTGTCCGGATTCGAAGATCGCCTTGGTGCGGGTCGACCATCCGAAAGTGGCCTTTGCCAAGGTTCTGGATGTGCTTTATCCCAATCCGGTCCCCCCGCCGGATATCCATCCCACTGCCCAGCTCGGGGACGACGTCACGCGGGGGGAAGACGTTTTTATCGGACCGATGGTTGCCGTGGGCAACCGGGTGTCCTTGGGTGACCGCGTGCAGCTTCATCCCGGTGCCGTTATCGGAGCCGGTGTTCATATCGGCAACGAAACCATCATCGGTCCGAATGTCTCCATTCTGGAGCGATGCCGTGTCGGCAACCGGGTCTTTGTTCAGGCCGGCACCGTCATCGGTTCGGATGGTTTCGGCTTTGCCCATGATGGACAGATCTACCATAAGATTCGCCACCTGGGGATCGTCCAGATTGACGATGACGTGGAAATCGGGGCCGGTAACACCATCGATCGGGCCACCTTCGGCAAAACCTGGATTCAGAAGGGCGTCAAGACCGACAATCTGGTGCATATCGCTCATAACTGCACCATCGGCGAAAACAGCATTATTATGGCAGGGGCGATGATGGGCGGCAGTGTGACGGTCGGCAGCCACGTGATCATCGCCGGGCAGGCCGCCATCGCCCAACACCTGTCCATTGGAGACAACGCTATTGTTGGCCCAAGGGCCGGCATCGCAAAATCGGTTCCAGCCGGTGAGGTTCACTCCGGAAATCCCCAGGTGCCGCACCGAGTCTGGCTGAAAAACCAAAGACTGATCCCGCGACTTCCGGAAATCAAGAAACAGATCGCCGATATGGAACGACGGCTGAAACATCTTGAGAACAAGACCAACGGAGATAACCATGACGACTAGATATGATATTCGGGAAATTATGGAACTGCTTCCCCACCGATATCCCTTTTTGCTGGTGGACCGCATCGCCGAGCTGGTGCCCGGGGAGAAGATCGTGGGCATTAAAAACGTGAGCATAAACGAGCCGTTTTTTCAGGGCCTCTTTCCCGGGGCTCCGATCATGCCTGGGGTGTTGATTGTCGAAGCCATGGCCCAGACCGGTGGGTTGCTGGCCATCGCCTCCACCCCTGAGGATCAACGGGGCCGTCTTATATATTTCATGGGGATTGACAAGGTACGGTTCCGAAAGCCCGTTATCCCGGGCGACCAGCTCGTGATTGAAATGACCCTAATCAAACACCGTGCCCGTGCGACCAAAATGGGCGGGTTCGTTACCGTGGACGGGAAAAAGGTGGCCGAAGCTGAGCTGATGGCTGCATGGGAGAAATAAGATGATTCATCCTACGGCGATCGTAGATCCGAAAGCGGAAGTCGGTTCGGATGTGGAAATCGGGCCCTATTCGATTATTGCAGGTGATGTCGTGATCGGCGAGCGGACCCGCATCGGTGCCCATGTCGTCATCGAACCCTACGTCACCATCGATCCGGACTGCCGGATATTTCAATATGCCGCGATCGGGGCAATTCCCCAGTCGGTCAAGTTCGAAGGGGAAAAGACGTACGTCAAGATCGGCCGGAACACCGTTGTTCGAGAGTTTGTGACCATCCATCGGGGAACCGTGTTCGGAGGGGGTATCACCGAAGTGGGAGCGGATAATTTTCTAATGGCCTACGCCCACATCGCCCATGATTGTAAAACAGGGCGCGGCGTCATGATGGCCAACAACGCAACCCTGGCCGGGCACATCACCATCGGAAAATACGCCACCATCGGAGGGCTTTCAGCCATCCATCAATTCGCAAAGATCGGCGAGTATGCGTTTATTGGAGGGCTGACCGGGGTCCCGAAGGACATCCCGCCTTACGTGATGGCGGCGGGGGAACGGGCCCAACTCCGCGGGCTGAACACCGTGGGCCTCAAGCGCCACGGTTTTTCCCCCCGGACCATATCCGCGTTAAAGAAAACCTATCGGATCATCTTCCGCATCGGGTTGACCTTGACCCAGGCCATCGAACGGGTCAAGGCGGAGGTTGAACAATTTCCGGAAGTGGTTAGGTTTATCGAGTTTGTAAAAAGTTATGGGCGGGGCATTACCCGTTAGGGAAAATGCCTAAAATGAGCTAAAATGCCTAAAATGTGATATTTAGCTTAATATTGCTCAGGCATTCCTGAAATATTCCGAACAGTCTCAAGCTGGAATTGGGCTGTTAGGTCTGACCACGAAGAACACGAAGCTCACGAAGAAGGGAATGGCAAAAGAGATACCTTCGTGTTCTTCGTGGTGTTTTGAAGTTTCTAATCTCTGCAAGAGGTTTACGGGAATACGGGTCAACCGGCAAACGGGCAAACGGGCAAACCAAAAAAAATGGAACGTATCGGATTAATAGCGGGGAGCGGGCAGTTCCCCATCATTTTTTCCAGGGAAGCCGCCATCCAGGACTACGAGGTCTATGCGGTGGCCCATCGGAACGAAACCGACCCGGTTATTGAAGAGCATGTTACAGCCGTCGAATGGATTCATCTGGGGCAGTTCAAACGGGCACTCCGTTTTTTTAAAAAACATCAGGTCACCCAGACCGTTATGATGGGCGGAATCGATAAAACCCGACTATTTCGTGACGTCCGCCCGGACACCAAGGCAATTGCCCTGGCGGTTAAAATGTTGCACACCCACGATGACAATCTGCTCAGCAAAATTGCCGCGATACTGGAGGATGAGGGGATCCGGGTTCGGTCGTCTACCTTTCTGCTGCCCCACCTGCTGGCACCCGCCGGGTGCTGGACCCGTCGGAAACCGACCAAAAGTGAAAATGCCGACATCGCCATCGGATGGCGACGGGCCAAAGCCATCGGTGCCCTGGATATCGGGCAGTGCGTGGTCGTCGGTGGCGGCTCGGTGCTGGCTGTGGAGGCCATAGAAGGGACCGACGCCACCATTCGTCGCGGCGGTGGCTTCAGCCGGGGAGGGGCCGTTGTGGTAAAGGTCTGTAAACCTCAACAGGACATCCGGTTCGATGTGCCCGCCATTGGTGTACAGACGATTCAAACCATGACGGAAGCCGGCGCCACAGCGCTGGCCCTTGAAGCCGGAAAGGCGGTGGTCTTTGACCGGGAGGAAATGGTCACCCTGGCGGAGCAACACGGGATATCGATTCTTGCCCTGTCAGATGAGGAAATGGTCGACTTCTGATAATTCTGGTCTGCCGCACCAATGCTGGAATGGACAATTTCAATGGTAGCATTTCGGGTTAACGGATATGACTAAACTGCGCGTGGGAGTTGTCGGCGTCGGATATCTCGGAAAGTTCCATGCCGAAAAATACGCTCGGCTGGAAGACGTGGAACTGGTCGGCGTCGTGGATACCGATCCGGACGTCGCACAAAGCATCGCGGAGCAGCACCAAACGCAAGCCTACACGGACTATAGAGAACTGTTTGGCGCCGTCGATGCCGTTAGCGTTGTGGTCCCGACACCCCTGCACTTTGGGGTAAGCCGCGATTTTCTGGCCCACAATGCTGATGTGCTGATCGAAAAACCGATCACCACCACCCTGGAAGAGGCCGATGAATTGATTCAGATGGCCGCGGATCGAGGATTGTTGATCCAGGTGGGACATTTGGAGCGGTTCAATCCGGCGGTGGTGGCGTTAGATGGCCGGATCCACAACCCCCGCTTTATTGAGTCCCATCGGCTGAGCATGTACCAGGAGCGCGGCACCGATGTGAGTGTGGTTCTCGATCTGATGATTCACGACATCGATATCATCCTGAGCTTTGTAAGATCCGAGGTTACCCGTATCCATGCCGCCGGAGTTCCGGTCATATCGGGTCAGGTGGACATCGCCAATGCGCGTCTCGAATTTAAGAACGGCTGTGTGGCCAATGTGACCGCCAGCCGGATATCCAATCGAACGGAACGTAAAATTCGACTCTTTCAGCGGGACTCTTATATTTCGGTCGACTTCGCGAATCACGAAATTACCCTGATCCATCAGATGGAGGGGGAGGCGAGCGCGGCCATCCCCGACATTGAACGAGAACAGATGTGCTTTACCAAAAGCGATGCGTTGGATGATGAAATCCGTTCCTTCGTAGGGGCCGTCCAGAGGCGGGAATCGCCGGAGGTCACCGGCCAGATGGGTCGGAACGCCCTCCAGGTCGCTTTGAGTATCATGGATCAGATTTCCGTTACCAGCGGTCAGCCCGCCGGACTGTGATCCAACCGTTTCGGGACGATCCGGATCGACAAGGAACCATTCCCACCATGACCACACCGCCGAACGATCAAAAATGCATCATGATCATTGCCGGTGAAGCATCCGGAGATGCCCATGGTGCCGGTCTCGTGAATGCCATGCGTCGCCTCGACGGGCGGCTGTTTTTTTGCGGTATCGGTGGAGAACGCCTTCGAGCGGCCGGGGTGAAGATCGTCGTGGAGGCTTCGGATCTGTCGGTGGTCGGGCTGACGGAAGTCTTTGCCAAACTTCCCCAACTGATGCAGGGGATCTCAACCGCCAAGGGTGTATTGAAAAGCCTTCGCCCGGACCTCCTCATTCTGATCGATTTTCCGGATTTTAATCTGCATATCGCCGGGGCCGCCAAAAAACTGGGGATTCCGGTAATGTATTACATCAGCCCGCAGATCTGGGCATGGCGTCAGGGCCGGGTGAAAAAGATTCGGCAACGGGTGGACCGGATGGTTGTGATCCTGCCCTTCGAGGCGGCATTCTATCAAAAGCACGGTGTCCCGGTCAGTTTTGTCGGCCATCCGCTTATGGATGATCTGTCGATGGTTGAGGAGAACGCCGGCCAGTACCAGGGGGACCCTTCGAAGCCGGTTATCGGTTTACTCCCCGGCTCCAGGGATCGGGAGGTCCAGCGACACTTGCCGGTGATGCTCGAAGCCGCGACATTGCTTCAGCGCCTGGAGCCGGGGTTGCAATTCATGATCTCGGCAGCGCCCTAGGTGGGAAGGGATCTCATCAACCCCATGGTTGCGGCGGCGGTGCCCCAATGCACCGTTTACGAAGGGAATGTTCGGCACATCTTCCGGAACAGCACGCTGGTGGTGGCCGCCTCGGGAACCGTTACCCTTGAGGCGACCCTGCAAGCGGTCCCCACGATCATCATGTATCGCATCTCCGCCACCAGCGCGAGATTGGGCCGCTGGTTGATCCAGGTCCAGCATGCGGGACTGATTAACCTGATTGTGGGAAAAACCCTTCTGCCGGAATTAATCCAGGAAGACGCTACCCCGGAAAACATCGCGGCCCATGTGTTATCATTGGTTCGGAACCCCGACAGAATGGATCGGATGCGCCGAGAGTTGTTGGATGCCAGAGCTCTGCTGGGCGAGCCGGGCGCCTCCGATCGGGCGGCAGGGATTGCCATGGAGCTATTGGAAACCCAAAGGCTGATTCCATGAGAGCCGAGCCGGGCAGCCGGCGATACGAATTGAAATGGAACGCCGTCGGTAGTCTCGGGAAGCTGATCATCGACGGGTTGTTTGCTTCGGCGCACGTCGAACGGATCATCGGGGCATCGGCCCGGGCGGTGCTGAGGTCCCGTGATTTTATTCTGGCATTCTGGCATTCTCGGATATTGCTGGTGAGCCATTTTTTTAAAGGCTGGCATGGAGTCGCCATGGTGAGCGCTTCCGAAGACGGGGAGATTATCGCAAGGATTCTCCAGCGCCAGGGACAAAACACCATCCGGGGATCAACGACCCGGGGTGGATTGCGAGCTCTGACCATGCTGATTCGGGAGGTCAAAGAAGGACGGGGACCGGCTGCCGTGGTTCCGGACGGACCACAAGGGCCGCGGTTCAGAGTCCAGCCGGGCGTCATCCGGTTGGCCCAGAAAACAGGAACCCCGATTCTTCCGGTGACCTACGGGGCGGAACGGATGAAGGTCTTTTCCAGCTGGGATCGGTTTATATTGCCATACCCATTTACCCGTTGCCGGTTGCTGTTCGGTGCACCCGTCCGCGTCCCCCGGCAGGCAGATCCGGTCGTGTTCGAATCCTGCCGGAAGGAACTCGAGGATGAGCTTTGTCGCATTACCCGGGAAGTGGATGAATACTACGGACATAAAATCGACTAGATCGGACATGGTCGGGTGAATTGCTGAAAATTAGACCGAGAAGAGCACGCAGGACAAGAAGGGATTGCTGGTACTGGGTATTCGCTATTGGGTAATCGGTCCTCACTCAAGAATGTGTTATGAACGAGTACCCAATACCCAATACCTAATACCTAATACCTAATATCCAATAGCCGCGGGGCTTTGCCCCGCCAAATCGTCAAACGGGCCAACGGGTCCACCCTGCGACTCGCTGCGCTCGCTCAGGGCAAGCGGGCCAACGGGCACACGATTAATCATAAACAAGGATAAGCATACACCATGGCACGCTTTCAATTGCCGAAATTTGAGTCACGCCACAGGAAAATCTTCGGGATGGTTTTTGAGAACCGTTTCCGACTGTTGACCGCCATGGCGTGCAGCCTGATTTTTTCAGCCACCACGGCCCTGTCGGCCTGGCTGATCAGACCGGTCATAGACGACATATTTTTCAAAGACGATCTGAAGATGCTCAAGATCCTGCCCATCGCCGTCGTCCTACTTTATGTGGCCCGGGGCTTGGGTATGTACGGCCAGGAATACATGATGAATTACGTCGGCGAGAGTGTCATTACGAGACTCCGCAATGCGCTGTATAATCGGATCCAGGATCTCCCGCTGTCCTTCTTCCATGCCGAATCCACCGGCGTTCTAATGGCACGGATCACCCACGACGTATCGGTTCTCAAGAACATGGTGTCGTCGGCCGTCACCGGGGTGCTGCGGGACGTGTTCAGCATTATCGGGCTGACTTTCGTCATTTTTTATCAGGATTGGAAAATGGCGATCTTCGCATTCATCGTGCTGCCGGTGGCCTTTTATCCGGTGGTTGAATTCGGCCGCAGGGTTCGCCGGGTGAGCACCGGATGCCAGGAGGCCATGGCAGAGCTGAACAGTTTTTTGCATGAGACCTTCGCCGGAAATAAAATCGTCAAGGCATTTGGCATGGAGGAGTATGAAAAGAAGCGCTTTGCCGAGAAGACAGACAATTACTTTCGACTGGAGATGAAAGCCGTTATAGCGCGCGCACTATCGTCCCCCATCATGGAATTCCTCGGCGGTGTAGGGATCGCCTTTGTGATCTGGTACGGCGGATACAAAGTCATCACCGGGGCGTCCACCGCCGGCACCTTTTTTTCGTTCATGGGCGCTGTGATCATGCTCTACGATCCGGTCAAAAAACTGAGTAACCTCAACAATGCGTTCCAACAAGGATTGGCCGCTGCAGACCGGATATATGATGTGCTGGACCGGGAGTCGGACATCCGTGAAGATCCGAACCCCGTGGTGATAGAGAGAAAACCCCACCGGGTGGCCTTCCAGAATGTCTCTTTCAAATACGACGAAACCATGGTGCTCAAGGACATCAACCTGGACGTCGAGGCCGGAGAGATTCTGGCCATCGTGGGTATGAGCGGGGGGGGCAAGACCTCTCTGGTCAATCTCATCCCAAGGTTTTACGACGTCACGAAAGGACATATCTCCGTCGATGGTACGGACATCCGGAAGGCTTCTATCAAATCCCTTCGGGATCAAATTGCCATCGTCACACAGGAACCGATCCTCTTTGACGATACGGTTCGAAACAACATCGCCTACGGAAATCCCGAGGCCTCGGAAGAGGACATCATCCGGGCGGCCAAGGCGGCCTATGCCTATGACTTTGTACAGGGTTTTCCGAACCGGTTTGAAACGACCATCGGGGAGCTGGGCTCCAGGCTGTCCGGAGGAGAGAAACAGCGGATTTGTATCGCCCGGGCACTACTCAAGGATGTACCCATCTTGATTCTGGATGAGGCGACATCTTCTTTGGACGCCAAATCCGAATTGCTGGTTCAAAAGGCCCTGGAAAATCTAATGATGGGTCGAACCACCTTTGTCATTGCCCATCGGCTCTCGACCATCAGCTACGCGAAACGGATTATTGTTCTGGTAAAAGGACAAATTGTCGAGGAAGGGACCCAGGATGAATTGATCAGCCTTGACGGTGCCTATTGCAAACTATACCGGATGCAGCACTTCGGCAACGGGGATCTTCCGCCAGACGGCGCGGGGCTCGACAGCCAGGAAAGAGACGAAACCCCATGCCAAAGCTGACCATTGTCATACCGGCCTATAATGAAGAAGACCGGATCGTCACAACGCTGGACCAGACGATTGCCTATCTGGGCGAACAACCGTACAGTAGCGAGGTGTTGGTTGTCAGTGACGGCAGCACAGATCGCACCGGTGACGTTGTCCGGAGTTATACTCCGCCGGAATCCGTGGATGTGCAATTTCTCGAATACCGGCCCAATCGGGGGAAGGGTTACGCGGTGCGTTACGGTATGTTGCGCGGAGAGGGTGACATCGTGATGTTCATGGATGCGGACTACTCCGTTCCCGTTCAGGAACTGGAAAAGGCCCTGAGTCATATCGAGAATGGCTTCGACATCGCCATTGCATCCCGAGCACTATCCGAATCCATCATTCACCAACACCAGAATGTGCCGCGGGAAATTTCGGCAAAGATCTACACCCTCATTCAAACCGTCTACCTCGGTATCGCCTATCGGGACACCCAATGCGGTTTCAAGGTGTTTACCCGTGACGCCGCTCGATGTCTGTTCCAGCGGCAGAAACTCCATAGTGTTATCTTTGATCCCGAGATTCTCTGGCTGGCCAAGCACATGAAATTTCGAGTTGCCGAATTTCAAGTCACCTGGACCCACGTCGGTGACTCCCGAATCCAGTACGACAACCTTCGGAAGTCCATTTTTGTATTTCAGGAATTATTCCGCATCCGATTGCTTCATCCGGAAATATCCTGATCCGGCTCTTGTAAACCCGATCCCCGGAAACAGACTAAATTGACAAAAGAGCCCGATTCCGTTACCTCTTTTCTGCATGCCAATTGGTTTTTCCTTCCTCTGACACCCGAATAGACATGGGGGCATCCCATGAAGTGCCCGGAGTGCAGAACCGAAAATCCCGATACCCATAACTTCTGCCGTGAGTGCGGCACCGAGCTGACACCGATCTGCCCTAAATGCGGTCACGAGCCGGCCTCTACCGATAAGTTTTGCGGGGAATGCGGCCACGATTTGACCGGAGCGGCGGACTCCCCGGCATCCAGATCGGCCGCCACGGGCGAAAGACGGAACGTCACCGTTCTCTTCTCAGATATGAGCGGATATACCTTTATGACCGAACGGTTGGATCCGGAGGAAGTCAAGGATATCATGCAACGGATTCTCGGGGAGGTGAGCCAGACGGTCACCAAATACGATGGGTTCGTGGAAAGGGTGATCGGCGATGCGATCATGGCCATTTTTGGGTTTCCCAAATCCCATGAAGATGATCCCATTCGGGCCCTCACCGCCGCCATGGAAATCCACAAGCTTGTCGAAAATTTCAGTCCGGGGATGGAACAGAAGGTGGGCCGACTGCTTCAAATGCATACCGGCATCGCCACCGGTCTCGCCGTAACCGGAGAAGTGGATCTGGAGTGTGGCACGTTCGGCATCGTGGGGGACTCGGTGAATCTCGCCTCCCGGCTTCAGCATCTGGCGGAGCCCGGCGAAATCCTCGTCAGCGAGCAGACCTACCGACAGGCCGAGGGCCTCTTCCTCTTCGAGCGGCTTACCCCGAAAAAGCTCAAAGGTAAAGAAAAAGCGGTCGATATGTTCCGTGCCATTGCCCCGAGTCCCCATCGGACACGTTTCGATGTGATGTCCGAACGGGGGCTGACGCCCCTTGTGGGCCGGCAGCAGGAACTCCGGATGCTGCTGGGCGGCTTCGAGCGGATCCGGGGTGGACGGGGGCAGGCGTTTTCCATTGTGTCCGATGCCGGAATGGGAAAGTCCCGACTGCTGTATGAGTTCAGAAAATCGGTGGCCAAAGAGGACGTGACGTTTCTTGCCGGGAAGTGTCTGTCCTACAACCGGGGCATGGCATACCATCCGGTGATCGATATCGTTAAATCCTACTTCGACATCCGAGACGAGGATGGAGACCTCGACATAAAAAACAAGCTGAACACCGGATTGGTTCCCCTGACAGATGATGCTTCGTCGGTACTTCCCTATCTTCTGGAGCTTCTTTCCATCGACGACAGCGGCCTTGAAGATCTCGCCATCAGTCCGGAAGGAAAAAAGGCACGGATTAATGAGGTGTTGAGACTCATTGCCATCAAGGGGGCAGAAACAAGACCCTTGATTCTGGCCACTGGATTGATAAAAGTTCCGAAGACGCCCTCAAAGAGCTCTTGGAGGGCATCGCCGGTGCCAGGATTTTTCTTCTCCTGAGATATCGCCATGAATATACACCGACATGGACGGCCCGATCCTATCACCACCAGGTCAACCTGGATCGGCTGGACTCCGGGGAAACCGACGCGGTGGTATCCCACCTATTGGACACGGACGATATCGACAACAAGCTGTTGCGCTTCATCCACGATAAGACCGAGGGGATTCCTTTTTTTATCGAAGAGTTTCTAAAGTCGTTCCGGGATCTGAGGATCATAGACAAAAAGCAAAAGTACTATTTTGCTTCAGACCTGAAAGATGTGGTCGTGCCGTCGACCATTACAGACGTCATCGTGGCCCGGGTGGATTCCCTACCCCCCGGCGCCAAAGAGCTGCTTCAAACCGCAGCCCTGATCGAGCGGGTGTTCAGCCACGAGTTAATCTGCCTGGTGACCGGTTTCCCGGAACAGGAATCACTGTCGCACCTGTCTGCCCTGCGCAAATCGGAGCTGATTTATCAAAGGGGCCTGTATCCGACCTGTGAGTACGTTTTTAAGCATGCATTGACTCGGGAGGTTGTCGTTGATTCCATATTGACCAGCAAGCGGAAGAAAATCCATGAGAAAATCGGCAACACCATTGAAGAACTCTATCGAAATAATTTGAGTGACAAGTACAAAGTGCTGGCAGAGCATTTCATCTCGGGTGGAAACTTTCAGAAAGGCGCCGAATATGCCAGGCTGACGGCTAAAACGGCGGAGAAAGTGGCCTCCTTAAACGATGCGATGATCTACAGCAACAAACGGATCTACGCCCTCCAACGCCTTCCGCAGACGGTGACGGTACAGGAAAAAGTTGTGGACGCCCGAACCACTCTGGGACTTTACTACCTCCAGTACAACTTCCACGTATAAGCGAAAGAAGCCGTTGAACCGATTTTCGAGGTGGCCGTAAAGAAAAAATATACCACGCGGCTGTCCCAAATATACACCATCATCGGCGCCTATGACTATCTCGTGGAGGGCAACCTGCCAAAGGCATTCGATAATTTTAACCACGCCCAGAGACTTGATGAGAAAGAGCCCAATCTCACTTCGGCGTTTTTCGTGAACCACTTTATGGGATTGGAATACTTTTTGAATTGCCAGTTCGACGAAGCCCTCAACTGCTTCCAGAAAGCACTGGAAATCAATGATCTGGCAAGGGCCCTTTGGGGCGTTGCGGCCATGAAATGCATGATGAGCTATTTTGCATTCTATGTGAGTGGGCAGATATCCCAGAGCCACAGCGCGAGCCGGGAGGCGTTGGCCCTGGCCGATCAGAGTGGCGACATCTACTCCAAGGCGCTTGCCCATACCTGCCACGGAATCTCGTCTTCCGGGATCGGGCGCGTTGATGAGGCGATGGATCACCTGACCAACGGGATTGCCGCATGCGAGAAAATAGACCTGTTTTTCTGGAACGCTCTGGCCCAGTCCCATCTCGCAGAGCTTTATTTCAAAATCGGGGAATACGCGCAATCGGCGGTCCACTACGAGCGGGTCGTTTCGCTGCTTGAGGACAAGGATCATTCCGTACTGGGTCAATCTGAACCGAATGTGCTGGGCCAAAGCCAGGGTCATGAACAACGAAAAGGATATTGATCTGGATACCCTTGCCGCCTATGAGCACGAGAATCTCGTACCGTTCTGTGACGGCAGTATGAAGCGAAATCTCGGAGAAATATACGGGTTGATTGATCACCGCCATCTTGCAACGGCGGAAAACTGGATGAAGAAAGCCATTGCGTCGGACCAGAAAAATGACATGCAGTACAACCTGGGGCTCGATGTGGCCGCATACGCCGGTTTGCTGAGGCGGAAGGGGGTGCCAGAAAAGCGAACAAAAAAGAAAAGGAAGCGTTAGAAATCTTCCGTAAATGCGGCTCTGATGGGATATCCGCGGTCTGACGGATTTCGATCAGTAAATATCTTTTCGACCCAGCTGTTTTTTGACAGGTTGACCGGAACGCTGAGCCACGGAAAGGTCCTTGATTTAAACAATCTTGTGGCGATGGACCGGGAGGAGTGGAATTTGCGGTCGAACCATCGGAATCCCTCTTCCAGCTCGGCCGCGGCCATATGCCTTGGGTGAAACACGGCATGGGAACCGTCGTATTTCGACCAGTCTCGATGGATGATTCTGTTGTCCCGGACCAATTTGGAAAAAAAGGGCGTATTGGGGTAGGGGACGACAATTCTCGGAGCGATCATATCGACGCCCAGCCGATTCAGTTGCTCCATTGTAATTTCGAAGATATCTTTCCGGTCATCGTCAAATCCAAGCATAATCCCGGCATATACGGAGATTCCGGAATCATGGAGAAACTTGATACCGTCTTCGTAGGCTCGGACATCATTATGGGATTTTCCGTTGTTCTTCAAACTGAGTGAGTTAAACGATTCCAATCCAAAGAAGAGGCCCCGGCAGCCGCTTTTTGCGGCAAGGCGGACCAGGGCTCTATCCTTGGCAATGTTGAACGTGCATTGTCCGAACCAGATCTTATTCAACGGGACCATTTCCTGAAACAGCTTTTCGGCCCAGAGCGGATTCCCCATGAGGTTGTCATCCCAGAACATGATGACCCGTTGTTGAAAAGCGCCCCCGGCCGCCTGCTCGAGTTCCTCGACCACGTTTCGGATCGGCCGGGTTTGAAAACCGGTATACACCCTTCGGGTGGTACAGAACGCACATGCAAAGGGACAGCCACGGGTGGCCTGAACGGTGTTCAAAACGGTGTAGCGTTTTTGATGCAACAAATCCCTTCGGGGGATCGGGATCTGTTCCGGATTGATGGGATGCGTGTTTCGATAGTATTTTTTAAGGCAACCTGACCTGAAATCGTTCAGCAGTTGGGGCCATAGCAGGTCCCCTTCGCCGATAACCACAGCGTCAAAATAAACGGCGGCCTCATCGGGCAAGAGGGATACGTGAGGCCCTCCGGCAACGACGGTTTTCCCTCTCTCGCGTAATTGCCGGGCCAGATGGTAGGCCCGGTTGGCCAAGGGGACGACAAACGTCAACGCCACAAGGTCGGCATCCCCGTCCACATCTATGAGTTCGAATGCTTCATCCACAATGGATACCTCGATATCCGGGGGAGTATAGGCGGCCAGCAGGGGATGGGTCAGGGGGGCTAACCGAAACAGCGGCCGGTTTCCGGGGACTTTGGACAAGTAAACCAGTTGGACCTTGATGGTGTCCCTCCTTGGGCGACAGTTGGATTCAACAAAGTGATTTATTTCACAATGTTAAATTACTAGCACCTATTCCATATTTTCGGCGGCAGATCAAGCCCTGAAACCGGGGCGACCGGAATGTGAATTCAAATTTTATACAGGGCGAGTTTGTGCTAATGAATGGCTAACACACTTCTGTCTTTATAGAATAGAGACCACCCGATGAGAAAAATGATGAGATCCAGCTGCCTGATTCTAATGATGGTTATCGGGATCTGTTTTCCATTCCATGATGCCATGGGAAGGGATCAATGGACCATTATGACCGAACACCTGCCACCCTATAACTATGAGGCGGATGGTATTGTCAGGGGTATCTCAACCGATCTAACGATCCGCATCTTGAAGCGGCTCGACTATCCCGTCCAACGATCAGACATTCTTCTGTTGCCTTGGTCCCGGGCATACAAATTGCTGCAAATCACACCCAACAGCATGCCGTTCAGTACGGTTCGGACCGAACAACGGGAACCGCTGTTTAAGTGGGTCGGCCCGCTGATCCAATTTGACCTTGGCCTGATCGCCCTGAAGCATAAAAAGATTACCATTGGCCACATTGAAGAGGTCAATCGGTACCGGATCGGGGCGGTCCGGGACGGTGCCCCGGAGCAGATTCTGTTAAAAAAACAGGTGAAGCGGGAGAATATCGACAGCGTGACCAGTGCCGAAATGAATATTCGAAAACTGCACAGCGGCAGAATCGATCTTTTCGCTTACAGCATCGAACCGGCATATTTCATCATTCGGAAACTGGGACTCGACCCCAATGACTTTGAAGATGTTTTCGTCTTTTATCGTAAAGAGCTGTATATCGCCTTCAACCGGAACATCGATGATCGCATCATCGCTGAATTCCAGAACGCTTTGGAACAGATGAAAATGTCGGCAAACGGGAAACCCAGCGAATATGATACGGTCATCTCACGCTATCTCCGAAAATAGCCGGGAGACTCCCTGATCAGGGAGCACCACTAAAACAGCCCTTTAACCACCTCCCTTGATCGATTTAGCCTTAACATTGCATCATGATCATAAAAGCTTATCGTGTTCAGAGGTACAGGTTCCTTTCTCTTTGCAAACAAGGATACCGCATCAGATCAAACTTGGAATTTCCAGAATTTAGAACCAATCGAAAATCATTTTCACAACTGACCAGAACGATATCTTTGCCCTCAACCTTAAGGAAAGGGGATAGGCGATGCGATGACTTCATATCCTGGCCATGGGTGGCTTGACCATAGTACTTATCGTTTCATTCTGGTATCCGGCATTTGCTGGAGATACCGTGGGACTCCCCCCTCCGACATCGACAGTAAAGAGTGCCTTTTTGGGGCAGAAATATTTTTCACCCTGGGCCGGGCGCAACTTCCCGAGCCAGGTATTCTGGGGCGATACCCACCTGCACACTCAGCTGTCCATGGATGCCGGGGCATTCGGCGCACGGCTCATGCCGGAAGAAGCATACCGGTTTGCCCGGGGCGAGCAGCTCACCTCATCCACCGGCCTAAAGGTGAAACTCGATCGTCCCCTCGATTTCCTCGTGGTTTCCGACCATTCCGACAACATGGGATTTTTTACGCGTTTGTATGCGAGGGATCCCGAGTTCCTGGCCGATCCCACGGGCAGACGGTGGTACGACATGATCCAGAAAGGCGGCCAGGAGGGCGTCAAAGCAGCCGCCGAGATCATCGTGGCCTTCTCCCAGGGCACTTTTCCGAAGAAACTCCAGTCTCTGCCCGGCAGTTTGGCTTACCATGCCACATGGGGGCAAATCATTGACGCCGCAGAGAAGTACAACGAACCGGGACGTTTCACCTCGTTGATTGGCTACGAGTGGACATCCACTACCGGCGGCAACAACCTGCACCGGGTGGTGATCTTCCGGGACGGCGGTGTCAAGGCCTGTATGGTGGAACCCTATACAACCCTCAAGCCCCTGGGCAGCGACAATCCCCGCGATCTCTGGAAATGGATGCACGCCTACCAGGAAAAGACCGGAGGCCGCATCCTGGCCATCGGCCACAACGGCAATCTGAGCAACGGGATCATGTTCCCCCTCGTAGATTCGTTTACCGGCAAGCGATTGGACGCCGCATATGCCAGAACCCGGGCCAAGTGGGAACCGATCTACGAGGTCACTCAGATCAAAGGAGACGGCGAAACCCATCCCTATCTGTCGCCCAATGACGAGTTTGCCAATTACGAGACGTGGGATCAGGGCAATCTGGACCTGAGTGTTCCCAAAAAACCAGAGATGCTCCAGTACGAGTATGCCCGGAGCGCCCTGCGGATCGGGCTTCAGCTCGATAAAAAACTCGGCGTGAATCCGTATCAGTTCGGGATGATAGGAGCCACGGACAGCCATACCGCCTTGGCTACGGCCGGCGAAGACAATTTTTTCGGCAAACACTCGGGCTCGGAACCGGGGCCGAAACGCTGGGAACATCCCATGGCCCAGGTCGGCGATAAGAAATACGAGGGCTGGTCCATGGTATCCTCGGGCTATGCAGGGGTTTGGGCCACGGAGAACACCCGGGCTGCCATATTTGATGCGATGATGCGTAAGGAGACGTATGCCACCACCGGACCCCGCATCATCGTCCGCTTCTTCGGGGGGTGGGAATTCAAGGAAGCAGATGCTAAGAACAGACTTCCGGCGTTTGTTGGCTACTCAAAGGGTGTTCCCATGGGTAGTGACCTAATGCCCAATAAAGAGGGAAAGGCACCGACATTCCTGGTCGGGGCCCTCAGAGATCCCCATAGCGGGAATCTTGATCGGATCCAGATCGTCAAAGGCTGGATCGATAAAAAGGGGAAGAGCTATGACAAGGTCTACGATGTGGTCTGGTCCGGTGACCGCAAACCGGACCGGAGCGGTAAGCTCCCACCGGTGGGCAATACCGTGGACGTTGGAAACGCCACCTGGACCAACACCATCGGGGACCCCGAGTTGATTACTGTCTGGAAAGACCCGGACTTCGATCCATCGCTCAGGGCCTTTTATTATGCCCGGGTCATCGAAATTCCAACCCCTCGCTGGACCGCGTATGAGGCTGAGCGGTTTGGGGTCACCATGCCTCCGGAAGTTCCTATGATCACCCAGGAGCGGGCGTACGCGAGTCCGATTTGGTACACACCTCAGTAAGTGAAAAACGAAAAGTGAAAAGTGAAAAATGGAGATAATCGCACCAAATAACAAATTACAAAACACAAATAAATTTCAATGACCAAAATTTCGAGACCAACTTAGGACATGGTGCTTTTCTTTTTGGAACATTCGTTGTTTGGATATTGTTTGAAATCTGTCATTTGAGATTTGATTGTTAGCTATAGTGGTCTTAACAGTAGAAACATCGAAGCTATGATCATCAATTTTTCACTTTTCACTGTAAGTTTTTAACTTAATCCAATGGTTTGAGAACTCGTAACAGATGTAATGAATATCCATAATTCTGAAGAACCTGATGAAATCTTGGAGGCACACGATAGTCAAGCGCCGCCTCCCGCTTCTCCCTCGCGGCTCAAAAAGTGGGTCCGCGAGCCTTTGATCCACTTCTTTGTATTGGGCCTTGCCGTCTTCTTGCTCCATGCCGCGCTGGATCGAGAAACAGAAGCACCCGACAGTAATCCATTCGTGGTGGAGGTCTCCTCCGCCGACATCGAATGGATGCGGACCATCTTTTCGAAACGGATGGGCCGGGAGCCGACCTTGGAAGAACTCAGGGGACAGGTCCACCAACTCATCCGTGAACAGATTCTCAGTCGTGAGGCTGTTGCCATGGGACTGGATGAAGGTGATATGGTGGTGCGTCGACGACTGACCCAGAAGATGGAATTTCTGCTCAAGGACCTATCTGATATGGCAGAACCCACAGAAGAAGACCTGCGATCTTACTTTACCGAAAATCAATCCAACTACGGCATCCCTGCGAGAATATCCTTTTCACAGGTTTATTTCAGCATCGATAACCGAGGGGTTGAAAAATCGACTCAAGCGGTAAATGCGCTGATCCAGGAAAATCTTGATCCAGCCCAGGGATCGAATCGCGGAGATGCATCCATGATAGCACCCGGCTGCAGTCAATGCACTGAGACAGACATTCGAAGTCAATTCGGTACGGAGTTTGCCGCAAAAGTGATCAATTTGAATCCCGGTTCATGGTACGGGCCTGTTAGGTCAGCGTATGGCATTCATGCCGTCTATATACATGATCGCCAGGGTGCTTCGTCACCGGTATTCCATGAGGTCATGGAAGAGGTTAAATCTGACTTGATGCTGGCCAGGGAGGAGGAACATCGCCGAAAGGTGTATGCAGAGGTCCGCTCACGGTACAGGGTGATGCTCGAAGGGCTACCCTACGATGGAGACGTTAACAAATAAGGCGCATTTCAGGTCCACCGGCATAACGCTGGTAATCCCCAGTTCGTAAGTGTGCTCCATTAGGGTCCAAGGTTTACCCGCCTATGGCGGCGCCGGAGGCGACCAGGGATTCGAGGTTTCAAGGGTTCGAGTAAAATGATTAAGCTGATCTTACTGAGTATATTTGTTGGAGTCATCACACCTCGAATAGCCTTGGCCGATAACATCCGTCCGGTCTACCTGGAAATTGAAGAACTTACAGCCGGTAAGATCCGTGTTGTTTGGAAGGTGCCACAGGGACAGGGCTTATCCACTGATCTGAAGCCTTCCTTTCCCGAGAGATTTAAAATTGTTCCGCCCACAAGACGTGTGCAGACCAACGATGCGAATGTCGAAATATGGGAAATGATCGCCGGGGGCGGTGGTCTGGCCGGCGTACACATTCGCATCGCCGGGCTCGAGCAAACGACGACCGATGCGCTGGTGCGCATCCGGCTGTCGGATGGATCGATCCATCGGGTGGTGTTACGGCCCACTGAAACGGCAACCACGATCCCCGGCCCGCAACGGGCGGAGGAGAACGCGGAAACGTTACCGTCCTTCGTCCTGAAGTTTCTTGACCATTGGCATTACATGGTTCTACTTGCCACCGCCTTGTTGCTCAGCCTGCTGCCCGGGGCGCGGCACAGAGGCATCGTGTTGTGTACGGTTTTTCTGGTTATGGGTGCCCTTTGCGGCCATGCTCTGGGCCGGCTGTCCGCGTTTCACCATCAAAACACCCCAACCCGGACTGACGCTGCGAAGATTCTTCAGGGATTGATGCTGAATACCTATCGGGCTTTTATGCTGGAACGGGATGAAGATGTTTACGACGTACTGGAACGGAGCGTCTCCGGTGGCTACTTAAACGAGGTATATCTGGAGAATCGCGAACGACTCCGATTGGGAAAATCAGGTGATGCCATGGCTCTGGTGCATCAACTGGACATCACATCGATTTACTCGATTCAGGAAGCATCGGATGGCCGTCTGAACATTGTCGCCGATTGGGATGTCTACGGATCCGTGTATCATCAGAATCACGTTCACTATCGATGCAATACCTACACGGCCGAAGTCACCATCGAACCGACGGAGTCCTTCTGGAAAATCGTTAAGATCCAGCTGCTGGATGAGCGGCGGGTGCTATGAGGTGATAGATATGCAAACGAATACGAATGACGTCATGCCGGACGTCGTTATGCCGACATGTACGATTGAAAAAATGATTCAGGGGCAGAAGGCCCTTGTCACCGGGGCCAGTTCCGGAATAGGCGAAGCGATCGCACTTGCCCTCGGAGAAGCCGGCGCCGATGTGGTCGTCAACTACCGGAGCGGCACCGAGGTTGCCGAGAACATGGCAAAGCGGATTCGAAGCTGCGGCAGTCAGGCTTACAGCCACCGTGCGGATGTTTCCAGCGAAGAACAGGTGCGGGAAATGTTTCAACAGATGTTCGATACCTTCGGCACCATCGATATCCTGGTCAACAATGCCGGGCTGCAGCAGGATGCCCCTTTCGATGACATGACGCTCGACCAGTGGAACCGGGTGATCGATGTCAATTTGACCGGCCAGTTCCTGTGTGCCCGTGAGGCGGTGATAGAGTTCAAACGCCGGGGGGTGGTTCCGGAGATCTCCTGTTCCGCCGGAAAGATCCTCTGCATCAGCTCGGTTCACGAGATCATCCCCTGGGCCGGGCATGTGAACTACGCGGCATCCAAGGGCGGGGTCATGCTGATGATGAAAAGTATTGCCCAGGAGGTGGCGCCCTATCGGATCCGCGTCAACAGCATCGCCCCGGGTGCCATCCGCACCCCGATCAATACGGCTGCATGGGACACACTGGACGCTTACGAGTCGCTGATGGAGCTGGTGCCCTATAACCGGATTGGCGAGCCGGAAGATATTGCCCGGGCGGCCGTTTGGCTGGCGTCGGACCATGCCGACTACATTACCGGGACCAGCCTGGTTGTTGATGGCGGGATGACGCTCTATCCCGGGTTTGCTACAGGGGGGTAGACCCCCTACTTCTGATTTGACAGCCGATGGCATTGTTATACATTGTATAACGATACAAGGAGTCTGACCATGTTGGCGATCCGTTTGGATAGTGAGCTTGAAAAAGCGCTTGATTTACTGGCCAAAGCGCGCGGCAGCAACAGAAGTGCGCTGGTTCGAGAGGCTATCATCCGATATTTGGAGGACAACGAGGATTTGGAACTGGCCAAAGAATCCCTGGCCAGGACGAGAAGCACGAAATCGTTGAAACAGCTGAGGAAAGAGCTTGGGCTGGACGGTTAGCGTCAGTGACGTTGCTGAACGGCAACTGCGGAAACTCGACCGGCCGATTCAACGACGGATTCTTGACTGGCTCGACGATCGCATCGAAGCCTGTAAAAAACCTCGCCATTTTGGAGAGCCTCTAAAGGGAGACCTTGCCGGCCTGTGGCGATACCGTGTGGGAGACTATCGCATCTTATGCGAAATTCGGGAACAGGAAGTCGTTGTTCTCGTTCTATCTGTGGGGCATCGACGCCAGATTAATCAGCGAACATGAAAAGACCATGGGGGTCAAACCTTGATTGTTGACTTATAATTTTTCGCCGAACCGCTTTGAAATGAGCGGCACAAGCGCATATGCGGCAGGAACAAAACAGCATTAACCATAAATCAATAATCAAGGATTAACCCCTCTCTCATTGTTGGGTCAGCGTTTCCTCGCCTTCGGGTGTCACCAAGTCATCGATGTCTTCGAACACCATCCCCGGTATGTAGCCGCTGGTTTCCGTTTCCCTGGCCACCAGGTAGGAGGCATAGGATTTTCCCCATTCGTACATGGCATTTAGAATCGGGATAAACGATTTTCCCAGGTCCGTGAGCGAATATTCCACTTTGGGCGGGACCTGGCGGTACACCTTCCGGTGCACCAGACCGTCTCTTACTAGATCCTTCAGGCTCTGAATTAACATTTTTTCCGTGATGCCGGGGATTGCCCGCCGCAGCGCACCAAAGCGCTCGACTTCGATCCGGCCGAGATGAAAAAGAACCTTGGGCTTCCACTTGCCGCCCGTCTTCCGTTGGGCCAGCTGAAAATAGCACCGGAACTCCGTTTCTCCGATTTTTTTGATTTCACACACATCGTCCATACGCCGCTCCAATTCACATTACATACTTTTAAGTAAGTACCCTACAGAATAGTAGGTACTTGATTTTTTGAAAATATAAATAATATTTTTCAGACTGTAATGGGCAAAGAATGCAGCGAACGACGTTGAAAAGGAAAGCACCCATGGCCCCGATACACATCACCATCTACTCCGACTACATCTGACCCTTCTGTTACATCGGCAAAGGTATTGTCGACGTATTGAAGCAGGAGTTTCCCATCGCCGAAGAGTGGCTGCCGTATGAAATCCATTCGGATACGCCGCAGGAGGGCGTACTTTGGAAAGATTACTTTCCGGGAATGAATCCCGAGCATTTTTTCCAGCAGCTTGACGCCCGCGGTAAACCATTGGGCGTCCGGTTTGGCCCCCAGCCGTTGATGAGCAATTCACGAAAAGCCCTTGAAGGAGGGGAGTTCGCCAAGGAACATGGACGATATGACGCCTATCACGAGGGGATGTTCAAGGCATTCTTTACCGACTGCATGGACATCGGCGATCCGGAGGTTATTTTGGATGTGGCGCGAGGAGCCGGGCTAGACGCAGATGAACTGCGCGCTGCCCTGGACGCGGATGTGTATCTGGACCGCCTCGAGGAGACCCTCCGCCTGGCCAGGAAAAAGTGGGTGCGCGCGGTTCCGACCTGTTTTATCGAAGGGTACGGTACCATTACCGGTGCCCAGCCCATTGAGACCTTCCGGGCGGCATTTGTCGAGGCGCAAAAGAAGGAATCGGAAACGCTTAGTGGCTAGCAAGCAAAATAGGGGTCAAACCGTGATTCTCAGTTCAGCTTGAATAATCAAACTAGGATTAATCCAAAATTACCTACTAACAAGGGGAACCAAGATGCGTTACGAGGGGACCACTTATCGCCCGCCGCCGGAGGCGGATTCGGTTTTACTTCAGGTAACCGTGGGCTGCGCCCACAACCAATGCACCTTTTGCGACATGTACAGGGATGTCCACTTCCGGCGGATCGCCATGGATCAAATTAAGAGGATCTCCAGGACGCCCGGGGAATTTACCCAAAAGCGGAACGCATCTTTCTAGTCAATGGGGATGCGTTTGTCTTGAAGGCGGACTCCCTGGCGAACATCGCCGAAAGAATACGGTTTTATTTTCCGGAATGCCGGACCATCACCATGTATGCCTCGATCAAAGATATTCGAAGCAAAACGGATCAGGAGCTGTCCGATCTCAAGCGGCTGGGAATCAACGATCTGTACGTGGGTGTCGAATCCGGCTGGGATCGGGTGATTGCCCGAATCCAGAAAGGGCACACGGTCGAGGAAGCTCGGCATCAGTTGGGAAGATTGAAGAACGCCGGGATCAATCACATCGCGAACCTGATGCTGGGGGTTGCGGGCGATGGTAACGGTGTCGAAAATGCAAGGCGCACAGCGGATTTTCTCAACAATACCGGGCCGAGTTTGATCTGGGTGGGAACCCTGGCCATATTTGAGGGCACTGAACTGCATACTGAGATGGAACAGGGTCGCTTTGTTCCGGCGTCGGAAATGGAAATCCTGGAAGAGGAAAAGGAGCTGCTCCGCAACATCGAGCTGGACCATGTCCGGTTTTATGGCGTGCATCCCACTAATGCCGTTCGTGTCTCCGGGATACTGCCGCGGGACAAAGAGAGCATGATCGATGCCATTGACAAAGGTATTGTGGAGTATGGTGAAGAGGCGCTTGCCACAGCCCTCCAAAGAACCTCATTATAGTGTTGCATGCTGAACATTCATCGTTAACTATTGCTTTGCTAGTGGTGTCTTCGGGATAAAGAGATTTGCCGCAGGCTCAGAGTTCGTCATGCCGGACTTGGTCCGGCATCCAGATTTTTCCTAAAGTTACTGGATTCTCCTTTGACATTGCTCAGGCCGGAATGACGGTCCATCGGAATTTCAGAATTTCTTTAAACTTTAAATCTATTCACTGTTGTCCTTCCATAAGTCTGATTCAGTCATATTATGAGATCACCACAATAGCTAATAGCCTGTTCGGCGAAACAAACTTTTAAAAACCACGAGTCCATTATGAAAAAAATTCTGGTTCTGTTTGCTCATCCAGCCTTCAAACGTTCAAAAATCAATGCGGCGTTGCGGACGGCAGTGGAAGATCTTGAAAACGTCACAGTTCATGATCTGTATGCCAGCTATCCCGATTTTCTGATCGATGTCCCCCACGAGCAAGGGCTCTGCGAATCTCATGACATCATTGTTTTTCAGCATCCGTTTTACTGGTATTCGACGCCGGCCATTTTCAAAGAATGGATGGACCTGGTCCTCGAACACGCCTGGGCCTACGGGTCCACCGGCGATGCGCTTGCCGGAAAGATTACGTTTCAGGCCCTGACCGCCGGGGGAGACATTACCAATTATCGGGCAGATGGGTTGAATATGTTCACCATCCGGGAACTGACCACCCCATACCTAGCCACTGCCAATCTCTGCCAGATGGAATGGCTACCGCCTTTTGCCGTTCTCGGTATCCACCAGGGACTTACGGAAGAAGAATGCTTCCGGCGCGCGGAAGAGTACCGGCAAACGCTCATCGCCCTCAGAGACAATCGACTGGACCTGGATCGGGCCAAGGCGTGCGAATTCCTCAACCAGGACTTGAATGCCATCATCACATAGGTGCAAACCATGGAACAGTTTTTAGTGCAGTTGTTTATTTTTTTAGGGGCCGCGGTTATCGCGGTGCCCCTGGCAAAAAAGGCCAAACTTGGGTCTGTTCTCGGTTATCTGATCGCCGGTATCGTGATTGGCCCCTTCGGTCTCGCGTTGATCGGCGATATCGATGCAGTCATGCATTTTACCGAGTTCGGGGTTGTGATGATGCTGTTTCTGGTGGGGCTCGAGCTTAAACCGTCGCTCCTCTGGCAGATGCGCACCCCGATCCTCGGGATGGGCGGCAGCCAGGTGCTTCTCAGCTTTGTGATTATCGGTGCGGCTTGCGCGGTTGTACTTCCCTGGCAGCAGTCGGTCGCCATCGGTCTCACCCTGGCACTTTCCTCCACCGCCATTGTCCTTCAGACCCTGCGGGAGAAAGGGTTGATGAACACCTCTCCGGGCCAATCCATTTTTTCCGTGCTGCTGTTCCAGGACCTGGCGGTGATCCCCATCCTGGCGATTATTCCGTTGCTGGCCACAACGGCTGTCCACGCCGAGGCGCACCACGGCCCGGCGCTGTTCGACATCACTGCGCTGCCCGGCTGGCTTCGATTGGTCGTGGTTCTCCTGGCGATTGGATTGATTTATGTGGTCGGCACTTACGCCAGCCGTCCGATATTTCGCGCTATTGCCGCCACCCGTATTCGCGAAATATTTGTGGCGACCGCCATGGCGCTGGTCATCGGTATTTCTCTTCTCATGAGCCTGGTGGGCCTATCCCCCGCCCTCGGCACTTTCCTTGCCGGCGTGGTGCTGGCGGACAGTGAATACCGGCACGAACTGGAAAGTGATATCGAACCGTTCAAGGGACTGCTGTTGGGCATTTTCTTTATCTCTATTGGCGCCAGTCTCAATTTTGCATTAATTCGTGAGCAGATTGGATTGATCGGCGGGCTGGTAGTTGGCCTCATCCTGATCAAGGGATTGGTTCTGTATATGGTGGCCAGAGTTTTCCGAATGCCGGGCAATGAGCGGTGGATGTTTACGTTTGCCTTGGCCCAGGGGGGAGAGTTTGCCTTTGTGCTCTTTCAGTTTGCCCGGACGAATGGTGTTCTGCCCCAGGCCCTGACGCAAACGCTGATTTCGGTGGTGGCCATCTCCATGTTTCTCGCGCCCCTGCTGTTCATCCTGTATGAAAGACTTATCGCCTCCCGACTGAAAGAAGCCACGCCGGATCGCCCGGCGGATGAGATCGAGGAGAGTGGTCGCTCGGTGATATTGGCCGGATTCGGCCGGCTGGGCACCGATCTTGGCAGGCTTCTGATTTCAGCCGGCATCAAGCCGATCATTCTCGACCATGATGAAACCAACGTGGACGTCCTGCGTCGTTTCGGTTTCGAGGTCTATTACGGGGACGCGACCCGGCTGGATCTTCTGGAAGCCGCCGGCGCAGAAGAGGCGGAGCTGATCATCAGCACCTTGGGCGACCACGAGAAATCCCTGGAGCTGGTAAAACTGGTTCAGAAGCATTACCCGGATCTCAAAATCGCTGTGAATGCCGCGGATCGCAAAGCCGCCTTCGAGTTCATGGACCTTGGGGTAACCACTATCCGTCGGGAGACGTTCGGAAGCGCCCTGACCCTCGGTCAGGACGCCCTGGAATTGCTCGGGTTTGATCCATACGAAGCCTACAAGATCCGGCGGCTGTTCCGGAAGAAAGACAAAGAAACCATGCCGGAATTGTACCAGATCTATTGTGAAGATCTGGATACGTACCGAAGCATGTACCAGAAGCACAATGCGAATCTTGTGGAGCTGATGAACAAAGACCGGGAGATCGATATGGAAGAACTGGACAAGGCTTGGACGGCGGCGAACCCGGAAACATAGAAGTCATCTCCAAAATGCTATTTGGAGATGACTTCTGACTAATTTCCACATCAGCGGTATACTTGATAAGGTTGATAGTCTGTATACCCTTCGGATCCCGGGGTGTACCACAAGGACATGTCTTCGGCCGGTTCCAGGGGCCAGTCATGCTTCAAGCGCTCCGGCAGATCCGGATTGGTAATAAACGGGCGGCCAAACGCGGCAAGATCGGCAACTCCTGCTTCAAGCCGCTCTTCCGCCATTTCCTGGGTATAGCCACAGTTGCCCATGATGATGCCGTTGTACTCTGCGCGGAACTCAGCCAGTGCCATCGGCTCGCCTTGTTCGTGGAAACCGAAAGCAAGCCCATCCATGATGTGCACATATCCGAGATCGAGCTCATTGAGCTGTTTTATGGTGTGCAGAAACGTTTCCCGAAAATCGGGGCTGCCCATGTCATTGAACACACCGTTGGGGGACAGTCTCACCCCGACCCGTTTTGAGGGCCAGATTTCAAGCACCGCAGACATGACTTCTCCGAGGAAACGATACTTATTCTCCAGGCTTCCGCCATACTGGTCCGTTCTGAGATTTGTTTTGGAGTCCAGGAGCTGATTGATGAGATAGCCGTTGGCGCTGTGGACTTCGACGCCGCTGAAACCGGCGTCTTTTGCATTTGCCGCGGCGGTGCGGTAATCGTCCACCGTGGTCTTGATGTCATCAACGGTCAGGGGACGCGGGGTCTCATAATCTTTTTTGCCGAGTGGCGTGTGAATCTGGTCGCCATTCAACTTCACCGCGGAGGCGGAAACCGGCAATTCGCCATTGTGAAAGTCACTGTGGGACGCCCATGACAAAGCGTCGATTCCGTTCATCCTCCATGAGGACGTCACCTTCCGGGGATCCCTGGGTCAGGAGAAACGGGGCCATGCCGGATTCGCCGAATACGTCGATATGGTGCATAACGCCTTGGGGGAATATACATGTCACATAGAGGAACTTGTGGCGGAGGGAGACAAGGTGGTTGCGAAAATGACGTTCACAGGAATTCATCAGGACAAATTCATGGGTTACCCGCCCACGCAAAAGCGCCTGACCTGGACCGGCTGCGCGCTGTTTACGTTCGATGGAAAGCGGATAAAGGATGTATGGGTGCTCGGCGATTTGAAGCATCTTGAAGATCAGCTCATGCGCTATAGATTATAACAATTTATACATCGGGCTTAGATGAATGGAGGATTAGTTGAAGATACATCACCTCAGAAATGCAACCTTTGTTATTGAGTCGGGAAAGTATCACATTTTAATCGATCCCATGCTCAGCGGGGAAGGTGAACTTCCACCGTTTGCACGTATCAAGCATAAATCTCACAGAAATCCTACAGTTCCACTGCCGGATAATGCTGCCGGTATTTTAGACAAGACAACGCATTGTCTGATCACCCATAGTCAGAAATTCGGAATCAAAGCGTTACAGCATATGGATCACATCGATGAAGCAGGAGAGTCCTTTCTGCGTGAAAAAAATATTCCGATCATAACTCGCGAGCAAGATGCGTCATATTTGAAAAAATATGGCCTGAATGTTGTGTTGTCTTTGAAATATTGGCAGCCGGAACCGTTACTTGACGGTGAGATTACAGCTGTTCCGGCCCTTCACGGTCATAGCTGGATACATCACCTGATGGCCAATGGGGCGGGTTTCTACCTTCAGCTTCCGGAAGAACCGTCGATCTACATCGCAGGGGACACAGTCTACACAAAAGATGTAGAACGGGCTCTAACAGAATTGAAGCCGGATATTGCCGTCATGGCATCGGGCAGTGCCAGTTTGGATGTTGGTGGACCGATTTTAATGCCGATGGAAGAGTTAATGCGGTTTGTCCAAAATGCACCCAATAAGGTGATCGCGAATCATCTGGAAGCACTGAATCATTGCCCGACGACCCGCGCGCAATTGAAACAGGAGCTTGAAACCAAAGGCTTGTTAGCCAATGTGGTTATCCCGAATGACGGGGAGACTGTTACCATTGAGAAAAATAATCGGTAAAACAGCTCACAACCTGTTTCACCGTAATCAACATTCTGTTTGAGGGCCGCGCTGCCGAATCGAGTTCAACAAACTTAATTTCTTTGTGCGGTTGGGGTTCGGGTTTTCAGTCGAAGTGCCAACAAGAAAATCGAAACATTGTGAAACGGCAATGGATAACAACGCTCCATACCATACAAAACGCAATTGTTCTCTTTCGCTGGGTGGTTGAAGTATAGCGTGGTACAAACGATAGGAGATAGCTATGGTCACAAACACCGACTGGACCTTTGGCGGGACATGGCCCTATGAGCCGCGCTGGTTCCAAACCCCGGATGGGTCGCTTCACTATGTCGACGAGGGACCTCGTGACGGACGACAGGTGGTGCTTGTTCACGGTAACCCGACGTGGGGCTATCTCTGGCGAAATTTTATCCCTCCGCTGGCAGAAGCCGGTTTTCGAGTGATTGTTCCGGACCACCTCGGCTTCGGTCGCTCCGACAAGCCCGACGACCCGCCGCTGTATAGGATCTCCCGCCATGCAGAACGGTGCGATATGCTGCTCGAGTCCCTGGATCTGAAAGATGCGACGGTCGTCCCACAGGACTGGGGAGGGCCGATCGGTCTGGCCTGGGCGGCCCTGCATCCTGAGCGCATCCATTCGCTGGCGATCCTGAACACCTTCACCCACCGACCTGCTGCCAAGGTAGAACTACCCCTGCCGCTTCGCCTTTTTCGGACCCCGGGCGTGGGTGAGCTTCTCGTCAAAGGAATGAACGCCTTTGTCCGGGGCTTTTTATTCAAAGCCGGACTGGTTCATCCGGAAAGGCTGGGCTCCCAGGAGCGGGCGGCATACCTGGCCCCCCACCCGACCTGGTCATCCCGCACCGGCATCCTCGTCTTCCCTAGAGAAATCCCGGCAGGACCCGAAGGCCCGGTCAGCGACTATCTGGATTCCGTTCACGATCGGTTGATGGCACTTCGGTCGAAACCTATCTTCATCGCCTGGGCGATGAAGGATGTCGCTTTCCTACCCGAGTACCTGGATGATCTATGGCTCAAGGACTTCACGGACGCCCAGGTGCTTCGACTTCCTGACGCAGGCCACTATCTTCAGGAGGATGCCCATGAAACAATTGTACCAGAGCTCCTGCAGTTCCTGCGGGGCTGAGTCACTACCATACCCCTTTATTTGACTGCTAACGCCATCTCCAATATGGGTTATGCTGAAGGTTTTAATTCAAATACCTCAACGGGGGATCCATGGATGACATCATTGATGAACCTGTCAGAGGATCTATCGGAGACCTGAGGGCCTTCCAGACTCCGGGTCTGGAGACGTTTCGGCGTTTCATCCGGGAGGATCTGCCCGGGCCCCCGATTTCAAGGCTTTTAGGAATGCGACCAACCGAAGCCGGCCTTGGCAGGGCCACCTTTGCCATGCCGATCACACCATGGCTGGAGGACGGATTCGGCCTGTACTGGGGCGGTATTTACGCCCTGTTTGCGGACGCTCCGCTGGCTTCGGCCATATGGACCACCCTTCCGGCCGGTAAGGCAGTCACTACATCCGAACTCAGCCTGTCTTTTGTCCGGCCGATGAGCCGGCAAACCAAAAACATGGTCGGCCGGGCGGAAACACTCCACGCGGGTAGCCAGGTGGGGCTGTCGATGATCCAGATCACCGACCAGGACGGCCGGATGCTGGCATTCGGCAGCACCCGCTGTTTGATCATCGACGTGCCTGTCGATACGGAAACCGACTACGCTCCGCCCGAACTTGGGCCGCGTGATTCAGCCGACCCCTATTTGCGGAAAACTCCGGAGGACGCCTACTTCAGCCTCGATGAGGTCATGAACGGAATACCGATCGAGCTGCAACGAAGCACGATTGGACAGGAGAAGGTCTTCCCGGTCTGGCAGCTTACCGGCTACCGCCCCACGATGGTTGATGACGGCCACCTGACCGCCGTTCTCCCGACGTCTGCCTGGTTCTCCAACGGCGGACCCTCCATGTATGGCGGATTATTGGCCTGGGCGTCTGAAATTACCATGGGTGCGGCCGCGTATTCTACCCTGTCTGCAGGTGACCTGTTCGCCACGCTGGACATGCATATCCGATTCACGAGACCGGCGATTATCAATTCGGGGGATCTCACCCTCAGGGCGTCGGTGAATCATCGGGGCAGGCTGCTACGGGTGACCTCTTGTGAAGTAGACAATGCCGACGGCAAGCGGGTCGCCATGGCCACCTCATCGGCACTGTTGGTTGAAGGGGGTGTATGCAAACTCAAGAAAGGACGGCTTCCGGAGGAAATCCTGGCCGAAGCAGAGGGACGCGAGGACCGTTCCCATTACGGGGGCATCTGCTAAAAGTGAGATCTCTAGTACAATAAAGAAGGACAACAATTGTGACCTTTGACGAGCTTACCCGATGGCTGATCGACTATGTCGCCGCCTACCCGTCGACACACAACCAGATCGCGATCTGGCGGGAACCCATTATGGCCTGTGCTCCGGCAGATGACCGGTTCCATCGTCTGAAAGACATTACGGTTCCGGATCACGCGCTTCCCCAGGATCTGTTGCCAGGCGCCAGGACAGTGATTGCCTGGTTCATTCCGTTCAAACCCCACATTCAAAAGGATAACACCGGCGGCGAACGACCATCCCTGAGCTGGGGCCGAGCCTATCCTTCCACCAACGACATGATCAACCGCGCCGGTGAGGCCATGAAGACCCTCATCGAAAAGAGCGGGGGCACGGCAGCGCTCACGCCAGCAACACACAACTTCGATAAGGAACGATTGGTGAGCCTGTGGTCCCACAAACACCTCGGGCACCTGATGGGGCTTGGGCGGTATGGAACCAATTGCCAGCTGATTACTCCGGCCGGGTGCAGCGGCAGGATGGGAAGTCTGGTTACGGATCTGGACCTTGGAGACCATCCCCTGGTCACCAGCGATGAACTGTGCTTATTAAAAGCCGGGAAGAAATGCGGCAAATGTATCAAGACCTGCCCCATCGACGCTTTGTCCGAAGAAGGCATGGACCGGGCTGACTGCTATGCCCGGTTGCGTGAGAACTATCAGTTGTTAATGGAGCCGGACGGCCTGCCGGACAACACCGACGTCTGTGCAAAGTGCCAGGTGGGCATGCCCTGTGGCCTTAAATCCCCCTTGCCGACACAATGATAGACTCGGGATTCCAATCACTGAAGCATTGATTGCAAGTGTTTTAATTCGAAACATAAGGATCGATGCAATGCCGATTACTTCAGAGAAATATCCGACCTGGCTGGCGGCGTGGATGGACGCGCAGAGCATCGCCCTATGGGGCGCCGCAGATCTCCGGAGTTTTACGACGCCTCAGGACGAGACGGGAAACGGCTTTCCCTTCGCGATATCATGGGCGATTCCGATGAATCCCCATATCATGGCCAGTATTCAGAACGGTCCCAATCAGCCGTACGCCGATGAGTACGCCCGGGTAAACAATCATATTAACAGGTTATCGGCAGCATTATCTGCTGAAATCCAAGGAAAGGGATTTCGATCCCACCCACTGGCCGCTTCGGTACGCACGGACACGGTAAACATCAAGGGAGACTTCCCCCACAAGACGGCTGCGACTCGCGCCGGACTGGGCTGGGTAGGGCGTCATTGCCAGCTCATTACACGCCCCTACGGTTCCTGGATGCGATTGGGAACCGTTTTCACCGATATGGAGTTGTCGTGTGGTCCGGACATAAAGAAGCATTTCTGCGGTCGCTGCACGCGTTGTGTGGAGGCCTGCCCGGCCAAGGCATTGGAAGGCAGCGGATGGTATCCAGGGCGACCTCGAGAAGAGCTATTGGATGTCAGGGCATGTGACCAATGGAAGAAGGAACATTATTATCAGTACCACAGCGGGCATAATTGCGGCATCTGTTCCGCCGTCTGTCCTTACGGATTGAAAGTCCTGAAACGGATGTCAGACAAAGCCTGAAATCCAAGATGTCATACATGAAAGACCTCATCCCATACTCAAACCGCCAAAGGAGGTTGAATCGGCGTTTCAGGGTGTCCTATAGTATAACCAAGAAACCCCCAAGAGTCCGATGTGTGTAATTTGCGCCCGTCACCTGCAAGCTACCGGATATCCAAGCGAAGGGGAATAAATTCATAGGTCGACACGCGATGCGGTTCGCCGCGAAAGGAGGGATCGATGCCAACGTATGAATTTATCTGTGAGAAATGCAACAAACGGTTCACACTGCTAATTCGGCTGGCCGAGTATGAAAAAGGCGGTTTCAAATGTCCGGAGTGCAACAGCAAAAAGGTAACTCAGCAGATTTCGACGTTTCAAACGAAGACATCACGAAAAAGCTGACCAAAGATTGCACCCGTCTAACCCGAACATAGCATGAGTTTTTTTCAGCTTCGCCTCGATCTCAACTCGGAAACAGTGCTCACCACATGCCGCCCCCTGGGTCCATACTTTTTTAAATTTTTCTCTTGACATATTAGGTCGATCGACCTAAAAATTGAGTCGTTCAGTTCGAAACATCTGTTCAATTGACCCAAAAAGGTATGGCCATGGAAAAACCAAACGACACGAGAGAGTTACTCATTGTTAGTGCGGGAGAGCTCTTTGCCGATCACGGCTTTGACGGGGTAAGCACCCGGATGATCGCCGACCGGGCCGGTGTGAAGTTGAGCGCGATACATTATCATTTCGGCACCAAGGATAAACTCTATATCGAAGCATGCCTTGCGGCCCACGAAAGGGGTAGTTTTACGACCTTTACGACGGTGATTGAAGAGAATCCCGCGCTCGCTGAGACGCCTCAGGGATTGGCTGAGATCATCCGGACAGCGATTTTTCGAAGATTTCACGATAACTTTCGACCCGATCGACCTGAATGGCAGACAAAGATCCTGTTGCGGGAGCTGGCTCATCCCACAGACGCCATGATGGTCCTCACAGAGAAAATCTTCAAGCCGGATGCGGAGAGTTCTGCAACTTTTTACAAACGCGTGAACCCGGATGCGTCGGATGATGAAGCGGCCGCCTGGTCCGACCTCATGTATGGGGAATTATTGCTTTACAAAATGGCAAAAAGAACCATGGAAATGGTCCGCGGTGAAAACAGCTTGAATGAGCGATTCTATCGCACTGCCGCATCAAAGCTCTCGCGGGCCATGATCCTTGAGGCGGGACTGCCGCTACCGGCGGATCTGCAATGATTCGAGCACAACACACATTTATGGAGAAGGTGATGAAGAGAAAACGATTTTTATTGATCGGGCTGGCCCTGGCATGCAGCCTCGGCACGTTCGTCTGGTATGCCAATGTCTCCGGGATGGAAGGGGACCGGAACCGTAAGACCACCCCTGTTGCACGACCGGTCCCCACCGCTCTTGTAAAAGAAATGGTGGCCGAGAAAATCCGCATGTTTCCGGGGACCGTAAAGGCGAGAAACCGGATGGATATCGCCTTCTCTGTAGAAGGGCTTCTGGTGGAGCTGAATGCCCATGAAGGGCGGCCGGTGAAAAAAGGCGACATTCTAGCGCGCATAGACCCACGGGATTTTCAAAATGCCCATGATGCTGCAAAGGCGAATTACCAGCGGACCGAATCGGAATTCAAACGGGTAACCGCGCTGCGGGATCGAAAGGTGGTGTCCCAGGCGGAGTTTGACAATGCCAAAGCCGCGTATGATGTGGCCATGGCGGAGCTGAACATTCAAAAAAAGGCCCTGGACGACACGGTGATCGTAGCCCCCTACGATGGCCTGGTTGCCAAGCGGTATGTGGAGAACCGGGAACATGTAAAGAAGCAGGCCCCGATTCTCGCACTGAAGGACATCTCCGAAGTGGAGGTCGTCATCCAGGTACCGGAGAGACTGATGGCCCATGGCGGCATCAGTCAATTTAAGGATGTCCGCGTTAAGTTCGATGCCGACGGGGAGCACTGGTTTTCCGGCCGGGTGAACGAATTCAGCGTCCAGTCCGATGCTGTGACCCGGGCCTATGATGTGACCGTTCGATTGCCGTCCCCTCCGGGTATGGAAATATTGCCGGGGATGACGGCCACCGTCAGGATCGCTTTCGGCGCCAAATCGGCCCCGAGTCGAACCGGACAGAACGTCGCTTTGATTCCCGTGGAAGCTGTTTTTTTCCGGCAGTGACGGATTCGCCTATTGCTGGCTGATTCCGGATGGGGGGTACCCCAAAAAAAGTGACGGTCACTCTCGGGTCCATGCATGACCGGTATATCGAAATTACCAATGGTCTGCAGCCCGGGTATCGGATCGCCACAGCCGGTGTCCACAGTTTGACCGAAGAGATGCGGGTCAGGCCCATGAAAGATGGCCAGGAGGGATTGGACGGATGAATCTCGTCGCCTATTGTCTTAAACATCGGACCGTTACCATGGTGCTGATTTGCATGGTCGCGGTCGGCGGACTCTTCTCCTATGAACGCCTGGGTCGTCTGGAGGACCCGGAGTTCACCATCAAAGAAGCGGTCATCTTTACCCAATATCCCGGTGCCACGGCCGAAGAAGTTGAACTGGAAATTACGGAGCCCCTTGAAACCGCCGTTCAGCAGTTAAAACAGCTCCACGAGGTGCGCTCCATCTCCCGGGCAGGCCTGTCCATCATATATGCCGAAATTCAGGATACCTACGACAAGGATACACTGCCGCAGGTGTGGGACGAGCTGCGGCGGAAAGTCAACGCGGTTGCCCCCGAGCTGCCTCCCGGCGCAACGGCACCGTTGATCAACGACGATTTCGGAGATGTCTACGGCGTATTTCTGGCCCTCACCGGTGATGGCTATTCCCAGCGGGAACTCCAGAAAACGGCGGAAGACCTACGCCTGGAATTGCTGCTGTGTGAAGATGTCGGCCGGATCGATTTCTGGGGATTCCAGCAGGAGGTGGTTTACGTGGAGTTTGACCGGGTGAAAATGGCTAAACTCGGCCTGCCCCCTGCAGTTATCTTCAATACCATTCGACAGCAGAATTCGGTCACCGAAACGGGCCGGGTCCAAGTGGACTCGGAGCACGTCCGGCTGCGGGTTACCGGTGAATATGTTTCGGTCCAGGACCTAGGCGATCAGCTTCTCCAGGGAGGCGGGCAGGGCGGCATGATCCGCCTAAAGGATGTCGCCGCCATTTCGAAAGGTTATCTCGACCCGGCACAGGAACTATTGCGCCAAAACGGTGAGTCGGCGGTAGGGATCGGCATCTCCACCGTCTCCGGCGGCAATGTGGTGACCATGGGCGATTCCGTAAAAGCCCGTCTGGACGAGTTGGAATCCCGTATCCCGGTGGGGATGGAACTCCACACCATTGCCTACCAGGCAGACACCGTGCGTTCGGCCGTCAACGGTTTTGTCCTCAACCTGTTCGAGGCGGTGGCCATTGTCGTGTTCCTGCTGGTAATCTTCATGGGATTGCGGGAGGGTATCATTATCGGTGCCGTGCTTCTGATGACCATCCTGGCGACCTTTATCTGTATGCAGATTCTGGACATCAATCTTCAGCGCATTTCCTTAGGAGCCCTGATCATTGCCCTGGGAATGCTGGTGGACAATGCCATTGTGGTGGCCGAAGGGTACATCATCAAAACCCGGAAGGGGATGGAACCCACCAAGGCCGCAGAATCGGCCGTCAACGAAACCCGGTGGCCTCTTCTGGGGGCAACGGTTATCGCCATTCTAGCGTTCGCGGCCATCTCCCTTTCAAAAGATGTCACCGGCGAGTTCCTGGGCAGCCTGTTCCAGGTCATCGCTCTGGCACTCGGACTGAGCTGGATCCTTGCCGTAACGGTCGTACCGTTTCTTTGCGTCAGTTATATCCCCGTCGGCCGTTCGGAGGCAAAAAAGGATATGTACGACAATCTGTTCTTCCGTGGATACAGACGATTCCTATCCGGCTGCATCCGGTATCGGTGGCTGACCCTGACATTGGTGATGGGTATGCTGGGCGCAGCCATCTTTGGGTTCGGGTTTGTAAAGCAGAATTTTTTCCCCGGTTCCACCCGACCCCAGTTCATGGTCAACCTTACCCATCCCGAGGGTTCCCACATTGACTACACCGATGCGGAGATGTCGCGCATTGCTGAGTATGCCACAGCAGCCTTGAGGGTGTGACGGATGTGACGACCTTCACCGGGAGGGGGGCCCTCCGGTTTATCCTCACCTATGCACCGGAGATGCCCAACAGTGCCTATGGCCAGTTGTTGGTGACTGTGGATGACTACCGCAACATAACCGATCTGATTACCCAGGTACGTCACCATCTGGATTCCCAATTTCCCAATGCGGTGACAAAGGTTGAAAAATTCCGGCTCGGACCCGGAGGTACGGCCATTGAAGCACGATTTAAGGGGCCCGACGGGGATGTACTTCGAGGGCTCGGCGAACAGGCCATGGGAATCATGCGGGCCCATAACAACACCGGGGCCATTTCTACGGACTGGGGGGAACGGGTAAAAGTCGCCTCTGTCGCCATGGCCGGTACCCGCTCCCGGGAGACAGGCATTTTCCGGCCGGAGATCGCCCAATCCATTGCATGGAATTTTTCGGGCAGCGTCGCCGGTTTGTACCGCGAGGGCGAAGATTTGCTGCCGATCATTGTGCGTCCCCCCGAAAGTCAGCGGGATGGCATCCAACATCTTGAAAATATCCTGGTCTGGAGCGACGCTGCCGGGACCTCCATACCTTTGGAGCAGGTCACCGACGGTATGAGCACCACCTGGGAGGACCCGGTGATCCGAAGATTGAATCGCCAGCGGACCCTGACGGTGTCCTGTGTACAGTTAACCGGTACGGCAGACTCTCTCTTCCGGGAGCTTCGCGGCGCAATCGAAGATATCGAACTGCCGCCGGGATACGTTCTGGAATGGGGCGGCGAATTTGAGAATTCCAACGAGGCCAATCAAAAGCTGATGGCCAAAGTCCCCCTGGCTTTTTCGCTCATGTTTCTCATTTCCGTGATGCTGTTCAACACCCTCAGGCATCCGGTCATCATCTTTCTCGGATTGCCCCTGGCATTGATCGGCGTGGTTGCCGGACTGCTCATCTTCGATATGCCGTTCGGTTTCATGGCACTGCTTGGATTTTTAAGCCTGTCGGGGATGTTGATGAAAAACGAGATCGTCCTGCTGGATCAGATCAATATCGAACTCAAAAACGGAAAAGCCCCCATGCAGGCGGTGATCGACTCGGCGGTCAGCCGCGTGCGGCCTGTGGCCATGGCAGCGTTCACCACGGTATTGGGGATGATTCCGCTGCTCTGGGACGCCTTTTTCGGCGCCATGGCGGTGACCATCATGGGCGGGTTGAGCTTTGCCACCCTGCTGTCCTTGGTGGTGGTTCCGGTGCTTTACTGCACCTTCTGGCGTATCCGGGAAGATACCTCTGTATTGGAGCCGGATTCAGATGTGTCGTCATCCGAAGTGGGGGCCATCGGATTCCGATCACCCCAGGAGGGGGCTGCCTAGCAGAACAGATGTCAGGCCCTTTTCCGGGGAACCAACCGGTTGACGTCGCAAGATTGGGTACCTTGTCGACGAACGACAAAACTTAATAAAAGCGGCGAACACGAATCAGATGCATTCCGGCCTTCGGATTGCAGCGCTTCCGAAAGGGAGAGGGCGAGAGGGGTAATCGACGATATGTGCTGTTAACTTCGTCGCCCGCCAACCTGTTTATATGTCATCACACCGATGTTGAAGGCAACGAATAGAAGTATAATTTGAGCGCATACGATGATTTCCATTTTCAACTCCTTTTTGAATGACCCAATGCCCCGTATGTCCATGAATCCGCAAGAAACGCACCAGGGGGAGTTGATCGAATGAAACTCTATTGATACCAGCACGTTGAAATAACATCGCCGTTTCAATAGAATCGACTTTACCCAATGATTGAGCAATTTGTTCTACAGGGTTATAGAAAAAATTTCCTATCCTGGATGGATGATCGTGTAATGAGCGTACCGGTCAACAGCGTTCCCGATGGATGTCAGAAGCGCCTTCAGCGTCCTGGTCATCCGCCTTCAACTCGGAGAGTTTCTGAATATCGGTCCCCGCGGGGGATTGGAAGACTTTAAGGTCGAACTCACCCGCGATGGCCAGCAGATGGTCGAAAATGTCGGCCTGCACCCCCTCGTAATAAACCCACCGTTTATCCTTGCAGAATGCATAGATCTCCAAAGGAAGACCATTCTCTGTCGGGGCCAGTTGCAGTACCATAAGGGTCAGCGCCTGGTTGATATCGGGATGGTTTTGCAGATACTTGATCGCATAGGCCCGGAAGGTGCCGATGTTCGTCAACTGGCGGATGTTGGCGGCATCGTCTGAATCCTCTCCCAGTGCGGCATTGTGCGCTTCGATTTCCTGGGTTTTTCTCAGCATATAGTCGGCGAGGCAGCGAATTTTGGTAAAACGCGCCAGCATTTGAGGTGTGCAGAATTTAATGGAACTCATATCGATGTACATCGCCCGTTTGATGCGCCTGCCCATGGACTCCTGCATCCCGCGCCAGTTTTTAAACGAGTCGCTCATCAGGGCGTAGGTGGGGATGGTGGTGACGGTATGGTCCCAGTTGCGCACCTTTACGGTGGTGAGAGAGATATCGATCACGTCGCCGTCTGCCCCGTATTTGGGCATCTCGATCCAGTCGCCGTTTCTGAGCATGCGATTGGAGGACAGCTGAATCCCGGCGGCGAACCCGAGAATGGAATCTTTAAACACCAGCATGAGCACGGCCGACAGGGCCCCCAGACCACTGAGCAAGATGATCGGCGAACGATCGAGGATAACGGCAATGACCAAGATCGCACCGGTGAAGTACAGGAAAATCTTGAGGACCTGGGCAAAGCTCCGCATCGGTATGGCGCGCGACACCTGCATGTCTCGATAAATGTTATACAACGCGTCGATCAAGGCATCGGCCACCACCACGGCGACGATGACGAAATACACATTCAGGGCCCCGGTCACCACGGCGATGGCATGATCGTATCCGCGGAATATGGCCGGCACAAAGATATATATGATCAACGCCGGTACCACGAGAGTCATGCGCATGAACAGCTGACTTTCCACCAGCTTATTGTCCCAGGCAAACCGGGTGCTTCGGATAATACGGTGAACCGCGATGCGGATGATCCGACGGCTGACATAAAATGCGAAGATGCTGACCCCCAGTACCGCCGCGGCCAGAATGATCTTTGCCATTATGCTGCTGGTTCCAGCGCTAAGGTTTAGAGAGGACAGCCAGGATTCGATGAGTTCAGGCAGATTCATGGTAAGCTTCTTTCACCAGATGTTGTTCTAGTCGGATCCGATGGCAGTCGGCCACAGGTAGTAAAAACCGGGCTGGAGATTGGCGATCTGCCCGAACATGCCCGTGTCCACCAGGGGTGAACCCGCCGCGGCGGCCTGGGTGGTGACCGGGTTGTATATGTTGTCGTTGGCAAATTCGGTGCGCCGGTAGACAATGACCCGGGCGTCTTCGGGGAGCCCGGACATCTTTTTCGCGGCGGCGATGGCATCGCTCAGGTACCCGATCTTATCCACCATTCCCAGATCCAGAGCATCCGCAGCAATGTAGATCCGCGCCGTTGTCATGTCGTCAATGGCATGGGGTCTCATGGATCGGTGCTTCCTTACCTTCCCGACAAAGTCCTCGCCGAGAGTGTCCGTGAGGCCCTGGAGAATGCGCTCTTCTCCTTCGGTGGCGGCCCGAAAGGGGGACCCCATGTCCTTGTTCTCCCCGGATTTGTTGACCTCCACATCGACCCCAATTTTCTTCATCAGGCCGACCACCTTCGGGCGGATGAACACCACCCCCACGGAACCGGTAATGGTTGTTGGATGGGCGAAAATAACGTCAGCGGGAAGGGCGACATAATATCCGCCGGAAGCGGCGACGTTCATCATGGCCGCCACGACCTTTACCCCGGTGCGCGTTTTATAGGCGGTTATTTCATGATAGAGCAGATCGGTGGCGGTAGCGGTTCCCCCCGGAGAATTGATCGTGAACAGCACAGCCCGGATCTCGTCATCCTCCTCCGCCTTCTTCAACTGGGAGACAACCTCCTGGACCATGGACGGATCCGTCCGCAAAAAGCCCCGTCTCGGCATATCGGTGATGATTCCCTGCACCGGAATCACCAGTACTTTCCCATCTTTTTGGCCCGAAAGGGTAAACTCCTCAAGGGGATCACTGCCGTCCGGGAACAACGTGATTTCAGGTGCGGCACACCCCATCAGACCCACGGCGATCAGCGCCCATACATACCAAACATAAGTTCTCATTTTCTTTCCTTTATCTCGTAACCCGTCCAGGTTGTTTGCCGGAAAACTAGATTTTGGCAGCCAGTCGCGCGCCCTGATCGATGGCCCGCTGGGCATCGAGTTCGGCCGCCACGTCCGCGCCCCCGATCAGATGAACGGATAAGCCGTTTTCCACGAGCCTCTCATGAAGTTCCCGGAACGGTTCCTGACCCGCGCAGATTATGACATTGTCTACATTAAGAACCCTGTTCTCGCCCTTCACCTCGATGTGCAGGCCGTCGTCGTCGATCTTTTTGTAAGTGACCCCATTAATCATGGTGACCTGCCGTTTTTTTAAATTGATTCGGTGGATCCAGCCGGTAGTTTTCCCCAGGTCTTTTCCTATTTTGCTCTTTTTCCGCTGGAGAAGGTAGGCCTCCCGGGTGTACGGACCGGGGACAAGGGTGACACGTGTTCGGAGACATAGGTAACACTTTTCGTGTTTCATTGTTTTTTTACATTTAGTTGCGCAATCTTCTGGTTGCAAAAATAGATCTCAAAAAGGCC
>Ga0056119_1000011_pt1 | contig 55164 bp, 46 predicted proteins | sample WorMettaBAHAMAS1_FD_80076 | JGI IMG/M metagenome (GOLD analysis project Ga0056119, IMG submission 80076) | Marine gutless worms symbiont microbial communities from Max Planck institute for Marine Microbiology, Germany - Olavius tantulus BAHAMAS.1 ...
CCCTTCCGGCAACCGGATTTGCCATCGGGTTCGACCGGCTCGTTGAGGTCTGTGCTCTGAAAAGCAACCGTTTCCATGCATACCCCGACCTCTTCATTGCAGCCCTGGGCGAGGCCTGCCAGAAGCTGGCCTTCGAGTGGGTATGTGCCCTGGGACCCCGGGGTGTTCATGCGGAAGTAGACTACCAGAACCGGAGCCTGAAAAGTCAGATGAAACAGGCGGACCGACGGAACGCCCGCCATGTACTGATTGTCGGAGAAAACGAATTGTCCCGGGGCGCGGCTACCTTAAGAGACATGACGTCCAAGGAACAGGTGGATATCCCCCTCGAGGGTATCGTCGACACACTGATCCAACGGCTGACTGGTGATACGTAAACGGAAAGGAGTTTTTACTTTGAGCGACAACCTCGGAAACATGCGCCGCACCCATTCCTGCTGGGAGCTTGGCAAGGAGGATATAGGTTCGGAAGTCACACTGATGGGATGGGTACAGCGCCGTCGAGACCATGGCGGTGTCATTTTCGTGGACCTTCGGGACCGGGAAGGCCTTACCCAGGTGGTGTTCAATCCGCTGGTCGATGAAGCCGTGCACCGAAAAGCCCACGCGATTCGAAACGAATTCGTCCTTGGCGTCCGCGGTAAGGTGGATCCCCGGCCTGAGGGAATGACCAATCCCAATCTGAAAACCGGTGAGATCGAGGTCACGGTCACGGAACTGAAAATATTCAACACCGCCGTCACCCCGCCGTTTTTAGTGGAAGACAGTGTGGACGTATCCGAGACGGTACGCCTGACCCATCGCCACATTGATCTTCGTCGGCCGATGTTGCAGCAGAACATCATCCGCCGGCACCAGGCTGCCCAGATCGTGCGTGGCTATCTAAACCGACTGGGATTCATCGAGACCGAGACCCCGGTGCTCACTCGAAGCACACCGGAAGGCGCCCGGGACTATCTCGTGCCGAGCCGTGTGAACCCCGGAGGGTTTTATGCGTTGCCCCAGTCCCCCCAGCTGTTCAAGCAGCTTCTGATGATCTCCGGGCTGGACCGGTATTATCAGATTGTCCGCTGTTTCAGGGATGAAGACCTGCGGGCGGATCGCCAGCCGGAGTTTACCCAGATCGATCTGGAAATGTCGTTTATCGGGGAAAACGATGTCATGGGTGTGGCGGAGGGTATGATGCAGGCGCTCTTCAAGCCCCTCCTGGACATGGATCTGCAGCTTCCATTCCCGCGGCTTAGCTATGCCGAGGCCGTTGATCGCTATGGTCTGGATAAACCGGATACCCGGTTCGGCCTGGAACTAAAAGATATCTCCGATATCGTCAAAGGATGTGGTTTCAAGGTGTTTGCCTCGGTGGTGGAAACAGGCGGCATTGTAAAAGCATTGAACGCCAAAGGCTGTGTCGATTTTTCACGCAAGGAAATCGATGATTTGACGGAACTGGCGGCCGTTTACAAAGCCAAAGGATTGGCCTGGATCAAGGTCCGGGAAGACACCTGGCAATCACCGATTGCCAAGTTTTTTACCGACGATGAAAAAGCGGCCCTGGCCGAACGGATCGATATGGAGCCGGGCGATCTGGTCTTTTTTGTGGCGGATACACCCAAAGTGACCAACGAAGCGCTCGGCCATCTGCGCAATCATCTGGGGAAGCGGTTGGAGCTTATCGACGAGGATGAATTTCGATTCGTATGGGTCACGGAATTCCCGCTTCTTGAATACGACGCCAACGAAAAGCGGTACCAGGCATTGCACCACCCGTTTACCGCCCCTCTGGAGAAAAATTACGATCTTCTGGAAAAAGATCCGCTCCGCGTTCGATCACGGGCATACGACCTGGTGCTCAACGGGAATGAAATCGGCGGCGGCAGCATCCGTATCCATCGCCGGGATCTTCAGGAACGCGTGTTAAACGCATTGGGCTTGCCCCAGGAAGAGTACCAGGAAAAGTTCGGATTCCTTCTGTCCGCCCTCGAATCCGGGGCACCGCCCCACGGAGGGATCGCATTCGGCTTTGATCGACTGGTCATGCTCCTGTGCGGTCAATCGTCCATCCGCGACGTGATCGCCTTTCCAAAAACCCAAAAGGCCGCATGCCTGCTCACCGAAGCCCCATCCGCCGCTGCAAAATCGCAGCTCGATGAATTGAACATCAGGTTGCTGCTGTAGTTGGAAGACCCAATCGCTTGAAACAGCAAAGCCCTGTCGAAACAGCGACAGGGCTTTATTTTTATTTGGCTCCTCGGGTAGGACTCTAACCTACAACCTAGTGGTTAACAGCCACCCGCTCTGCCGATTGAGCTACCGAGGATCGACAAGACGGCCTTGAATAATAAAGGTTGATCCCACTGTCAAGAAAAATTTGGAACGTATTCATTAAGTTGTAGTTTCATATGGACCCCCGATTCGGCTATCCCTTTGGGAATTGGCCCCGCGTAAATCTGTTAGAGGACTCATCGAGTCCTGTCCTTCCTGCAGGCAAGTACATTCCAAGGCGTGCAGAACACCGGATCGGCACCCTGCCAAGTTTACACATGACGCTTCTCTGCTGAGATGACTCTATCAACATCCTATGTAACATACTGTAGTTACAAGAATATTGACACACCACCCGCTTTTTGACATACTCAGTCATGCAGCGTACGAAAACCGGAACCAGAACTTCGATAAAAGACAATTATGCGTATTGCATTCGACGGCCGCGAATTCGTTTCTGGGCGTTTAACGGGAATAGCACGGTTCCTCAGTGGCCTGATCAAGGCGGTATCCGAGGACAGTTCAGTTGAAGAGATCATCCTATCGGTCACGGATGACGAAAACCTTCCCCAAAGCCATCGACAATTACCCAAGATCACCCTCCTAAACATTCCGGACTCTCTGCTCAGATCAGAACTGGCTCTGTCTGCCATGACCAAGTCCGGGGTGGACTGCTTTGTCAGCCCGTATCCCAAACTGCCGCTTTTTACGATCCACTGCCCGGCAATCCATACCGTTCATGACGTTCTCGATCTCACCCATAGCGCCTATCGAAAGCGATACCGATCCTATTGGGATAAATTCAGATTAAAACGGGCGTTGGGCAGAGCGGATGTGACCTGGTATGATTCGTCTGTCAGTCAACAAGAAACTGAAAAACTGGTGGGGTTTTCCGGCTGCAATCCCAGAATCAGAAATCTTGGACTCAGTGACCGATTTTCCCCCCTGGGCGACAAAAACGAGAATGCCACCCTAGCCGAATACCATCTGAATGGAGGGTATATTCTGGTCATCGGCAATGGCCTGCCCCATAAAAACCTCGGGGTGTTGCTCCAGAATTCAGAAGAACTCAGTAGGGAATTGGTGTTTGTCGAGGTTCCGGAAAAGAATCAGGCGTATTGGAAATCCTTGTATCCTGAGGCGGACGCCACCTGGTTAAGCCATGTTCAAGATAACGACCTGCCGGTCATCCTGCGGAACGCGTTTTGTCTGGCCCAGCCGTCCACGGCCGAGGGCTATGGATATCCCCCCCTGGAGGCCATGGCGTGCGGCGTCCCCGTCGTCACCAGCAATATCCCTGTTTTGATCGAAACAACCGGGGGATGTGCACTTTCGGCAGACCCGCTTGATGGGAGGAGTTGGCTTCAGTTATTGAACCGGCTGGAGGAGAAAACGGTGCATGACGCTCAGATTGAAAAGGGAATTCGATGGATTCGCCCGCTACTGGGACCCATGGCCTGGAAAAAACATGTGGCGGATATTAAGGAAATTTCGTCAATCTAGTGGACGGTTAAGGTTCGCGCGCAGACTCGACGTCAATCCATCAAAACGGCTGACTGCCACGGCCGATTCTCACCGATCGGTTTCATTTCTGGTTCATGGAGGGTCTTCTATCAAACCACGGCTTGGTCTTCTCAAGTTGCCCGGCCAGACGAAAAAGCGTCGCCTCATCCCCAAGGGGTGCCATGAACTGGGCGCCACAGGGCAATCCGTCCGAAGTCCAGTGCATTGGCACAGACATGGCCGGAAGACCGCAAAGGTTGGCAAGCTGGGTAAAGGGGGTCCGTGCCAGGCTCCGTTCTGCCATCTGATCGATCATTTTGCCGACCGTTAAAAAACAGCCTATACCAAGGGTGTTCACCGTATGCATGACCATCGCCTCGATCGGTTTCGGATGCAATTCACCGATTCTGGCCGGGGGTCTGCCGTCGTCGGGGTCAGATACAGATCGTAGCTTTGAAAGAAACGGCCCATTTCCCGTGCGGCGGTATCCCAACTACGAAGCACCGCGGCATACTGACCCGCAGAGATCGTTCGCCCGATCAAGCCGAGGGTCCATGTGGCGGGTTCCACATCGGCCCGGGTGATCCTTCGATTCAACAGTGTTTCCATCTCCTTCAGGTTCGCCGCCACTTCACTGAAATACGTGGTGAGGTAGCTTTGGGCGACTTCACGGCCGTCAATCCGGGGTTCGGCTTCCACGATAATGTGACCCAGACTCTCCAGAACGCGCGCCGTTTCCTCCACGGTCCGGCAGCATTCGGGATGGACGGGTGTGCCGATGGGAGAACGGGTATTCACCGCAATTCTGAGTTGACCCGGGTCCTTTTCCACCTCTTGGAGATAGCTGCGTTTCGGAGGCCGGATCACATAGGGAGCGCCGTTGTCCGGTCCATGGGTGGCGTCCAGCATGGCCGCACTGTCTCGGACCGATCGACTGATCACATGCTCCTCTACCGCTCCCTGCCATATTTGACCGTGAACAGGACCGGTGGGATTTCGTCCACGGGTGGGTTTCAGCCCGAACAGGCCGCAGTAGGCCGCGGGAATACGTATCGATCCCCCGCCATCATTTCCACTGGCCAGGGGAACCATCCCCGCCGCAACGGCCGCCGCCGATCCGCCGCTGGATCCCCCGGGAGTGTGTTCGGAATTCCAGGGATTTCGACAGGCGCCGAATGCTTCGGGTTCGGTAATCCCGAGGAGGCCGAACTCCGGCAAGTTCGTTTTTCCAAGGATCACCACTCCGGCCTGTCTGAACCGAATCACCATCTCGCTGTCATAATCGGGGATGTAGTTCCTGAGTGCCTTGCAGCCATCGCTTAGCGGCACGCCGGCATAGGCCTGTATCTGATCTTTGAGTAAGAATGGAACCCCTTCAAACGGGGCTCCGCCGGGAAGGGAGGTCAACGCCTGGCGTCCCTGCTCGTACATGAAGGTCACGACGGCATTGATGGTTGGGTTGATCCGTTCAATCCGTTCGAGGGAAGCCTCGTACAGCTCAGCCGGAGAGAGCTGTTTCTCCCGGACCAGCAATGCCAATCCGAGGCCGTCGTATGTTTCATACTCCGGAAAGACACCCATAAGCCATGTCATATCACGTTATGCGAAAAATTTAAGAATATTTTTGGATAAGGAGGGTTTGACATTAAGAGGACCGCCTGTTAACAAGAATGATTACTGATAATATAATGAGGCCGCTCGTGTACAACAAACCGAAACACCGCATGACCCGGCAGCGCGCCGTTATTCTTGAGGAAGTTCGCCGGGATCTCGATCAGCACATGACTGCCGATGAAATCTACGAGAAGGTTCGCAAACGGCTTCCACGGATTAGCCTCGGAACCGTCTACCGGAACCTGGAAGTCCTGGTGGAATTGAACGAGATTCAGAAGCTTGAATTAAGCGGCAGTATCGGCCGGTTCGACTGAAACCCCAAGGGTCATTATCACATCCGGTGCATGCGGTGTGGCCGTGTCGACAATGCCCCGGTTGCCCCCATGCAAAAACTCGAAGATAAGCTCTATGGTTCGACCGTCTATACCATCATCGGCCATCGACTCGAATTCACGGGATTGTGCCCGGACTGTTCGATAGCAGAAGCTCCCCAAACCCCGTAGAGATAAGGCTTAGAACGGGTCACTCTGTCTTGGACCCTTTTCGCGGTTGATAGAGTATGGGTCCCATGGATGGGGTGAGCGCCCGATGGTAGTGAAAAGAAAAAAAGACTCGACCATAACGGTCGGGCCTTTAATATTATCACATCTGGATAGGGTGTGGATGAAGTACTAGTGAAGAGGGATAGCGGCTCTGCGACGAACCGGTTTTATCCAATAAAATGGTCCGTCCGTTTGGGTTCGGATTTCTCTTCCGACACGTCAGGCTTATCCTCCCCCGCGGCATCCGAAAGCGCTTCTGAGGGTTCGGCTGTCTCAGGCGGTGCAGCCGGCTCGGGAGTTTTCTCCTCGACCGGAAGAAGAACGCTGGTACCGCAAAACTCACATTCAAGTTCAAGTGGTCGTGCGCTGGTCGGAATCGGGATGGGCGTCTTGCACTTCGTGCACGGAATGGTATCTTCAGTTTCTCGCGGCTGTTCCATTACCGGAATCGTCTCAGCGGCGGGTTTTGCTTCTGCCTTCGGCTTTCCCCCACCTACAAAGGCCCGGATGGCTTTTCGAACGCTGGCGTTGTCGTCGTCACCGCCCATCGCCCTCAATTTATCATAATCGGTCTTGGTCAATATGATCTTAACTTCCAGAGTATGAGCGCTTTCCAATGCCTCGCTAAGTTCCTGCAATGCCGCCGCCATACCGGCAAATCGCATATCGCCGGCATCCATCTTCTCCTGTATTTTACGCCTTAGATCATCGGCGGTCAGCCACTCTCCTTCTAAATTGATAGACCCGTCCGCCATGCGTATGTCGCTCATCTCCCGCCTCCTACTGTGTTAATGGGGTAATCAGTATCGATATAGTTTATCCAAAACAGCGTGTTTTGTCTACTCATCGGGCAATTTATGAGATATTCGGCATTAAGGCCCACCGGATTGCCCAATTGTCGTTTTCCGGGAATTGTTCCAGGCAAACGATTCCTCCGTTTTGAAACTTAAATACGGGCGGTTCGATATTCCCGGTAGTCAAAAATGAACAGAGCCGTTCCATAAACGGCAGATGCCCCACCAGCATGATGTTCTGGCCAGCCTCCAGTCCGGTGGCAAACGGAGCCACCTCATCCAGAGGTTTGATGCCATCTATCTCTCTCAAAGATTCAGGCGGCCCCAGCGCCTCCGATAGGATTTCCGCGGTCTGGCGGGCACGTTTTTTACCCGAATGGCAGATGACGGTCGGTTTGATGTCGTAACCGTTTGCCACTTCGGCAATCCGCTGGACCTCAGCCATCCCTTCCTGTGAAAGACCATTTTCCGGATCCACATCTTTTGACAGGCATTTGCCGTGCTGGACGAGGTAAAGTGCCATGAGTCTACTCCCTTCCCGCGGATCCGATCGTCAAAGGAACACCACGCCTACGTCTGATCCTCACCCATACTTTCGAAAAACCGTCACCATAGGGCAGCTCCCGTTGCCAGCGATACGCCAGATCAGGGAGTGATCTTTTTTTTGAACAACCCCTTCGGCGTCTAATAGATAAAGGAGAAAATCGTTCTTCGCGGATGCGTCGACCAAATCGCCGTAAAAGATGGCTTGGGCCTCATATTTTTTACCGGTTTCCCGCGGCATATTGCCGAAACATTGAATTGCGATCTCTTTTTCGAGAAAGAATGGTATGAACGAGACATCTGTGTGTTTCTCTTCAAGACCGACAAACTGCTCGTCTTTCCCGGGATCCTGTACAATGACCCAGACCCATCGATCGTTTGTCAAATCCGGTGTGGTGTTGTCCAATTGACCTGTGCCTCCAAAGCATGTTAGTTAGGGAATCCATTAAGCGCTTGAATTATAAATAGAAATTTAAACTTATGTCAATCAGAATAAACACCCGGTGCCTTGCGATAACCGGGCTGCTTTTCTGGGCCGTGCTGCCTGTCAATCAGCCGGCAGCGCTGGAAGTCGCAGTCATAAAGGTACAGTACCGATGGGTAGAAGACACTCTTCCGGTCGTCAGGAATCTTCTCTCACCCCAGGGGAGGGTCACCCCGGATTACCGTACCAATTCTCTGGTAGTGGTGGATACACCGGAGTCCATTGAAAATATACGTGCGGTTCTCCAACAGCTGGATCAGGCTCCGGCACAGGTCCGAATAGAGGTCCGCTTTGGGGAGATCACCGACGAATCGGAACGCGAGGGAGCGGTGGAAGGGAAAATATCCGGAGAGAATTGGGAAATCTCAAAAGGAGAGAATCCAAAAGACGGCGTTCAAGTATCCCTCAATGAGCAAAACAGAAAAAGCGACCGCCATTCCGGTTACACCCTCTTGGTCCAATCCGGCACCCCAGGCTACCTGCGCGTCGGGAAAGATATCCCTTACGGGGAGACCTGGGACGATTTGTGTCGAAAATACGGCGGCTGCAGCGGGAATATGGGTTACCACCGGGTGGAAACCGGAATGGATATTAACCCGCGGATTGTGGGTGACAAGGTCATACTGGAAATCACCCCAAGGATTTCGGATGTTTCGGCAACGGGTGTCATCCGATTTTCATCAGCATCCACACAGATCACGATCCCCCTGGGGAAGTGGGTCACCATCGGAACAGCGGACCATACTACCAACGATGCATTGAGAGCGATCCTGGCCAGAGGCGATAAACATCGGGAATCGACCCAAACGATCTCTCTCAGGGTAACCCGATACCCTTAACCGGGGTCAGACCTACACATTGACAACTTTTGTCAAAGTGTAGGTCTGACCCCATGTTTTTCCGGAAAATACCGTGATGAGGATCACATCAGAAATTTTCCAGGTCGGCGGCAACGGCTTGTCCGCACCTGAAGACGCGGCTGTGTATCTAATACACTTTGGTGGTTCTGCCGCTTTGATCGATGCCGGATGCGGAAATTCTACCGGCATCATTTACGAGAACATCCAGGCCTGTGGGGTGACTCCGGAAAAAATTGAACTGATTTTATTGACCCACTGCCATTTTGATCACACGGGAGGGGCCAAGTCACTACAAGGGCGGCTGGACTGCGACATTTTGGCTCACGCCGAAGACGCAGCGTTTTTGGAAAGCGGTGCCAGCGACGTGACCGCTGCCACCTGGTACGGCGCGATCCTCGAGCCCCTGACTGTGGACCGCAAAATTACCGGCTCCCGGACAGAAATCCAGCTGGGAGACAAAATAATCCAGGGGATCCACATACCGGGTCACTCTCCCGGCTCCATGGTCTATGTGGCCGAATCCGATGGCCTCAAGGTGCTGTTCGGACAGGATGTTCACGGACCGCTCCACCCCAGTTTTCTTTCCGATGAAAAAAGCTACCGCGCATCGTTGGAGCTCCTGATATCTCTTGAGGCAGACATTTTGTGTGAGGGGCACTTCGGGGTGTATCAAGGGAAGGAAGACGTCGCACGCTTTATCGCATCGTATCTGTGATCGGATTCCTAATTGTTTAGCCTGTATATCGCACGAACGATCTACTAGTGAAAACCTGTCTCAAAAATTTGGAGATAGGTTTTAGCGATTGTCTGCGATCAGCGTCCTCGCAATATCCAGATCATAGGCTTTTTCAGGATCGAATGAACCCTGGTACATTTCGGTCGCCTGTTGGATCGCCTCATAGGGGACCCATCCGTGTTCTTTCCACATGTCCGGGTCCTCTTGGTTCCACATGCGGAATTCCACAGTTCCCCCTGCTTCGCGGATGTACATCCTCACCTGCCGATTGTTGGGAAACGGATAGTAGTACAATCCCCGATCATCTTTCATAGGTCACTCCTCAGTTGTCGTGTTCTCCCACCACTCTGCAACGGTGTCATCGGTTCTTCGGACCGGAAAGATTGTCCCAAAACGCTTTTCCCTCGGCCATTCGCCGATCTTCCACCGGGGTAGACATCCCACCGCGGGTAGGCTGCCCCTTCAGGCGGGCAATCCGCTGCTCCAGAGGGGGATGGGTGGAGAAGAGACTCATCAGCCCTCCTCCGGAAAGCGGATTCAAGATGAACATATGGGCCGTAGACGGAGAGGCATCCAATGGGATCTTTCGACTGTATGCACCGAGTTTTTTCAGGGCCCGGGCGAGGCCATCAGGATTTTGGGCGTATCGGGCACCGGTGCCGTCAGCCAGATATTCCCGGGAACGGGATATGGCCATCTGTATAATCATGGCACCGAGGGGAGCCAGGATGGACATGACAATCAAGCCGAAGGTTCCAAGTCCGCCTTCCTCATCATTTCCATGCCCGCCACCGAATATGGCCGACCAGCGGGCCATGGTGGCCAGAAACATAATGGCCCCGGCCATAGTGGCAGCGATGGATCCAATCAGAATATCCCTGTTTTTGACATGTGCCAGTTCATGGGCCAGAACCCCCATCACTTCCTCCCGATCCATGATCCGAAGCAGACCTTCGGTGACAGCAACCACGGCGTGCTCGGGATTCCTTCCGGTCGCAAATGCATTCGGCGATTCTTTAGGAATAATGTATACCTTGGGCATGGGCAGTCCGGCCCGCTTCGATAACGTATGGACCATCTCATAAAGATCCGGAGCCTGTTCCGGAGTAACCTCCTTTGCACGGTACATGCGCAAGACGATCTTGTCTGAAAACCAGTAGCTGCCGAAGTTCATCAGACCAGCCAAAATCAGTGCCATAAACATCCCCTGGCGACCTCCCAGCATCTGACCGATCAAGAGAATAAAAACGGTCATTACGCCCAGCAGTAGCGCTGTCCTAACCTGATTTCCCATCATCTCCCACTCCTTTACCCTTCCGATAACGGCAAGATTCGGCGAATCCGCGCGAATAGGTTGCTCCCTGACGACCAGGTCTCCTGACCGAAAGACCGTGTAGACCCCGGATCGTGCTCCGAGAGGTATCCGCATATCGTCACAAATATATTATCCATGAACCGAAAAGCAAGATATCTTCAAATGTAATCAGCCGTTGCGCGGCGGCCATAGACGTTGTATATTTTCACATTAAAAACAAGCAGATTAGGGTATCGGAGGAACCTATGGCACGTATGGTCGCCGTGATCATCGGCATTGTTTTACTGTGTGTTGCGGCTCTCTGGGCCGCAGATTCCGAGACGGCTGGAGAGGTATCCGAACGGCCGATATTAGTACATGGCGTCATGTGTGAATCGATCGAAGATCAAACTCCCCGAAACGAAACCATCATCTTTCCTGTGTCTGCCGGCAATGCCACCTGTTTTACCTCCTTTAATCCGGTCCCCAAAAACACCCTCGTTTATCACAACTGGTATCGAAGAGACCGACTTTCAGCCAAGGTTAAACTGCGTCTTCGATCGCCCAGCTGGTCCACGTTCAGTCGACACAAGATCCGGTCCACGGACACAGGTCCCTGGCGCGTGGAAGTGGTAGGAGAAGATGGCACTCTGTTTGCGACAATAAGATTCAGCATTACCGAATGACCGAGGTGGGTGAACGTCATATGGACGCCTTGTTTCAATTCATTCAATTCATGCGCTGGCAAGATATTCTCGACATCGCTCTGGCCAGTTACATCCTATTCCGATTTTACGCGCTATTCCGCGGCACCTTCGTCTTTCGAGTGGTCATCGGTCTGGTGTTTCTCTGGCTGTTTGGCCGGGTGGCCGTTTTTTTGGGCCTGATCGTCACTTCATGGGCCATCCAGGCCATTACCGCCGTCGCGGCGTTCATCATTATCGTCGTGTTCCGACACGAAATCCGCAGCGTCCTCCAGGCCAAAAACATTAAATCGATTTTATGGGGATTCTCCCAGAAAGCTCCCAAAACACCCGTTGAAATCATAAGTTCCAGTGCTTTCGAATTGATGCGTAACCGGATTGGTGCACTGATCGTATTTCCTGGAGAAGACAACCTGGAAGAAATTATACAAAAGGGAATCCCGTGGGAGGGGAAAATTTCCAGCGAGATGATTCTCAGCATATTCTGGCACGACAACCCGGTTCACGATGGCGCTATCATTATCTCCGGCGATCGCATTCTTGAAGTCGGCACCGTGCTGCCATTGTCCCGTAGAAAGGATCTTCCATCCTATTTTGGAACCCGACACCGGGCCGCGGCCGGTTTGGCAGAGTCTTCCGATGCCCTGGTTATCGTCGTTTCCGAAGAGAGAGAAAGTGTGGTCGTCGCAAAGGGCTCCGATCTGCTCGAAATCAAGGATGTGGCCAGTCTGGCCCGTTTGATTCGGGAGCACACCGGTGAAACCGAGAGTAGTCCTTCCGAAGAGATGCCCCAGCGTGTCCGCATGGTGGGAGCTGCCCTCGTGTCGATCATGTTGGTTGCCTGCATTTGGTTCAGCTTTACCCGGGGACGGGACACGATCATCGGTCTGGAGATTCCGGTCGAGTACAGAAATCGGAAAGCCAAGATGGAGATTATAGAGGCCTCCGCCAATACCGTTCGCCTTCAATTGAGCGGTTCCGTTTCCCTGATCAAAAACGTTCGCCCGGAACAAGTGCAGGTGAGACTGGACTTGAGCAATGGGGTTGTCGGAAAAAACGTCTACACGATCACCAGCAAAGACGTATCTCTTCCCCGTGGCATTGATGTCATCGCGGTCAAACCGCAAACCGTTGAACTGACGCTGGATGTCTTCACCCGAAAACGTCTGCCCATTCAAATAGATTGGGTCGGTAAATTGAATGAACGATTGCGCCTGGAAAGCGCAAGAATAAATCCGGTGGATGTCGAGGTCGAAGGCAGCAGTTTGCTGTTAAGAGATATGTCGACCATCTACACCCAAAAGGTGCCTCTTGAAAATCTTCGAGAAACGGGCACCATGAATCTCGGGATTGCGTTGGGGACGGCCGCGTTGAGGTTGGCTTCAAGCTATCAGGGGAGAGTGGCGGTGGAGTATGTTATCCGAAGAAGATAAAAAACCTTCTTCAAAAATGCACTTAAGGGCCCATCGCTTTGTTGTGGAGCGCAAAAAACTACTCACATACTACCGTGTATGCTCCGCTTTTTTTCCGCTCCACGCCGCGCCCTGAACCCTGAATCACATTTTTGAAGAAGGTTTTTGTATTCTGTCAACGGAAGTATTGCCTGGATGAAAAAAATCAGAGGCGGCTGCCTGCCGAGGCAGCCGCCTCTGAATGTCAGGGGGTGTGCAATCGGCCAAACACTCAACTAAACATTGCACACAGGGTGTAGCGCTTTTTAGGCAGCATTAGCACTGGACGGTTCGGGAAGACGATCCGCCTTTGCATCATCTGCAGCAGCAACACTTTCCTTTCGATTCGGCGTCAGGACCGGCGTAAAGAATGGATTGTACACAAAATAGCCGAAGTAAACCTTTCCCGGCTCCAGTTTCGTGATAGGGGTTGCCTTTTCCCTCAGGGAACGTGGTGCCCTGGTAATTAGCGACATACCGGCGCTCAGGAAAAGAAAGAAGGTCGCCAGGATATAGGCCGTTTCCGGGGAGCCCGTCTGTGCAACAATCATCTGGGAGGCCCGGGGGAAGATAAATCCACCCACGCCCCAGGCGGTGAACAACAGTCCGTAATTGATCCCGAAGTTCTTCAACCCGAAGTAGTCTTTGGTCGCAGACGGGAACAGTGACAGGTTGGTCCCGTAATTGAATCCGATGAGGGTGGCGGCGGCCACCAGGGGGGCGGCTTTGCTTTCCCCGATAAAGAGCAGGGACATAATCACCAGGGCCTGTGCGCTCAGCATGATCGTCAGTGTCTTGGGTCGTCCGATCTTATCGGAAACAACACCGGCAACAATACGCCCACCGGCATTTCCAACCGCCATGAGGGCCACAACGATCCAGGCCAACTCGCCCATGCTCTGTTTGGCCATACCGGCCACACTGCCGATGACAATCAGTCCGGCACCGGAACCGACAAAAAACATGAACCAGAGTTTGTAGAAGGCCTTGGTCTTCATCATTTCCGTCGGCGGAAAATCTTCAATCGGTTTGGCCACGGCCGCTTTGGCAGTGGAGGCAGGCTTGCTTTCTTCCGGCGGGTTCACCAAAAAAATGGCAAGGCCGCAGACAACGATCAGGAACGCCACTCCGAAAATCATCATCGACTGGCTCAAACCGAACTGCCCGATCAGGAAGTTGGACAACGGAGCAATGTATACGGATGCCAGACCGAATCCGGCCACCACGATACCTGCGATCAGGCCGGTCTTGGATGCCGGGAACCATTTGATCGCCGGCGGCGTCGCCGACACATAGCCAAAGCCGAGTCCCATGCCGACCAGGACCCCGAATCCGAGAATCCACATGCCCAGCATGTTGGACAGGGAGATGGCAATCAGGCCGGATCCGACCAGGAGCCCGCCGAAAATCGCCGTCAGTTTCGGGCTGACCTTATCCTGGAGCCGTCCGGCCGTAATCATAGTAATCGCAAAGACCAGGCAACAGATCGCATAGGGATCGTTGAGAGAGGCCATGTCCCAGGTGAATCGGCCGTCTCCGGCAAGAATGGATTCCTTGACCGCCAGTTTGAAGATGCTCCATGTATAGAGGATACCGAGGGCCAGGTTAATGCCTAAACCGGCCATGGTCACTTGCCAGCCTTTGTTTCTGATCTGTTGCATGGGGGGCTCCTTTCCTTAATTAATGTTAGACGTAATGTTAGACGGGTTAATGAATTGGATTCAGTGAATGTCGTTCATTTTGTTAGTGAAATCCAATAGACAGGGTTACATATCGCAAACGGTGTGCCAGCATGCGAAAATGAGATTAACCATTTAATATAATAGGAAATTTTAGATACGGGGAGATATTTCGGAAGATGCTCAGGAATTACAACATAAGTTGTGAAAACATGGCGGTAGTATTCTTAAACGCAACATTATCAGGCTATTAAATATATTTACAACAAATCTTTAGTTACAAACAAAGTTGTGATGGTTAGGTGTGGGGCTTCTGGAAATAGAAAAACGAAACCGGGTGGCGGCTTGAATCGTAAACTGTGCTTGGCTGCCGTTACCGACTCGCGGGAACGGTGAGCACCGGTGCGGCCGTCCGATCCGCCGATTCGGAGATACTCACGGACCACAGCGCCCGGACCAATCGGTAATACAGCTTGGTGGGCATATCCGTATCGTCGATATAGAACCAGTAGCCTCGATGCCGCACGGCCACAGTGGCTGTCTCGGGCCTTTCCTTTTGCGAACGGATATGGACGCCCTGGCCCGCCAGACCCACAGGTGGATATTTCACGGCCAGCCCTGGGGCCTCATGCTCCTGGGGAATCTCCACGGAGGCTCTCAGAATCTGAATCAGATCGCCCGTTGACCGGGTGGACATGGCAACGCCGTCCCCATAACGCCGTTTAATCGCAAAATACACCGGCAGGACGATATCTTCCCCTTCGCCCGCCGGCATGGCCAGTCCGAGCAGGGAAAAATGTTCCTTGACCAGATCCGTGTAGGTGGGGGCATAGTCGGTGATCATGATATTGAACTTCACGTTTTCTCTCGGATCTGCCAGCCACTCCATAACGCCCGCCCGATAAAGTATCCCGCTGAGCTCGACGAAGCGTTCAAATTTGGGATCCGGCTCAAACGGCGGAATATCGAGAAAGTCCGGATTTCGAAGATCGTTGACCCGGTCCACCAGGACGTTAAAATACGATACGGTATGCATATCGGTGCGTATATATAGCAGCAGAATCTCCAAGGGAATGGGAGCGAGAATTTTTCGGAGATACCGCTCACCGGAAATTGGCGTGTAAGTAATGGTCGGATTCTCCTCGTAGGCCAGTCCGCCGTCAAAGGGGACCAGGTTCCCTTCATAATTCTCTTGAGGCCCGATTCCGGCCTGAACATTGGCCGTGGCTTGGAAACGCACATTGGCTACGACGCCGCTTACCGCGAGAAGAGAAACGGTCTCGCCATAGCGGGACGTCACGACGGCCAGCAGCAGTTGCTGATCCTCAGTTCGATTGATGGCGGCATTGTAGGCGGCCCGCCCGTGACTGATCGATCTCGGCCCGATGGCCGCACAACCGGACAATATCATCAGGACCAGAACGAGCGTGGCCAGCGAAAACATCCGACGATGGGTATTGTCATATAAGCTCATCTTCTCCTCCACCGATCCCCTATAGAATAAACCGACCGGACTGCCAAAATAGATAGATCAACTGACTAGCTGTCACTAAACACTTCGGACGACCAGAAGCAAGCACTATAGTAAATGTCATATTTTTGTTCCGATTCAAAGGAGGATAACCTTACGGCTGCTATGGGCGGGTACGGTGCCCCGCCCTACGAAAACCGTAACGTAGGGCCGGTCACCGTACCGGCCTGATTCTTCGTCATGCTGGACTCCGATAAGCTTGCCCCGGTAGGAACTGGCCGGGGGCATCCGGAATAGGTTTGTTGTTTCCTGGATTCTCCTTCGACGTTGCTCAGGATGGTGAGCCTGCCTGCAGTGAGCTTGTCGAATCCGTCGAATCTGTCGAACCACGGCCTCCGCCGGAATGACATCGGTGTTTTCGAGCCATATGTCGTGTGAATGACTTGCCTCCAGTCTGAACGGAATTCTGGCAATCTCTATAAAAAGTAAACGCATTGGAGGAAAGCGTGCTGTGGCATTGAACACCTGCGGGCGGCAAGGAGGCGACATCAGGGCAGAAGGCAAGGCCGCCCTTCGACTAGCTAAGGATTTGCAACAGGCGTTTGTGACCGGAGGCATGGGAAGTCTATGTCAGTTTTATTTGTAAATTTATTAAAACAGCGGACGGTTAAGAAACAAGCATAGGGTCGAGAGGCAAGGCAGCAGGCATTATTTTGGCCCGAGGCGTAGGTGTTCTACGTTGAGGGCCAAAAAATGCCGATAACACCGCCTGTCGATCATAGGCGATGTTTATTAACCGTCCGCCTTTTTGAGACGTTTGGATAGCGCCTGCTGCGAAATCCCCAACAACCTGGCCGCCAATGACTGGTTCCCACCGGAGCGCTCCATTGCTTCGGCAACCAGTAGTTGAGCCGCTTCCTTTAGTGTCGGCAAGGTCTCGTGGAAGGTGATCGCTTCGCCGGAGGGTGTCGGCGAAACCGTGGCCACGGTCGCCGACTGTACAGATTGCCCGCGCACGATATGCTCTTTAATCACATCGAGGGACAGCATCCGAGCGGTGTGTCGGCTCACCGCGTCATAAATCATGGCTTGCAATTCACGGATGTTTCCGGTGAAAAGGTAGGATTCGAGCAGTGGAAACAACTCTTTGGGCGGGGTTGGTTTCTTTTTATCCAACGCCCGGGACGCCTCCTCCAGAAAATGATGGACCAGAAGGGGGATGTCGTCCTTTCTGTCCCTGAGCGGAGGGATGTGCACAAGGTGGGTGCCCAACCGATACCCGAGATCTTTCCGAAATTTTCCCTCCCCCTGAAGTTCCCAGATATCTTTGTTGGTGGAGGTGACAATCCGCGCGTCGGATTTTCTCGGCTTGTCGAGACCAAGGGGCATGTACTCGGCTTCCTGAAGCAGTCGAAGCAGTTTCACCTGGGATGCGTGGCTCAGATCGCCGATTTCATCCAGGAAGAGGGTGCCGCCGGAAGCCTCTTCGATCAGTCCGGGGCGTGAGCGCTCGGCCCCGGTGAACGCCCCCTTGACGTGGCCAAAAAGGGTGTCGGAAAACACGTTGTCATCGACCCTGGCGACATTCACGGCGACGAACCGACCCGTCAGACCGCTGAGATGGTGGACCGCCTTGGCGATCAGCTCCTTTCCGACTCCGGTCTCCCCGGTAATCAGAACCGGCTGGGAGGTACGGGCGATCGATTCCACGTATTTGAAAACCGACAGCATTTTCCGATCTCGGGTAATGATGTTCTCGAAGGCGTCCGGCGTCTCCAGATTATCGCTGAGGATGTGCTGCCGAAGGGCCACATTCTCCCGTTCCAAGTCCCGAAAGGACACCGCCCGGTGCACAACGGCAAGCAACTGCTCCTCTTCGACAGGCTTGATGACATAGTCGAAGGCACCCGCCTTGATGCAGCGTACGGCCGTTTTAACATCGGTCGTCCCGGTCACGATGATGATCGGTACATCCGGATGCTCGGCGTGGACCTGCTTTAAAAGCTCTTCCCCGCCCATATGCGGCATGGTCAAATCGAGAAGCATCAGCTCAATCGGCCCGGCCTGAAGAATACCCTCTACCTCTCGGCCATCCTGGGTGGTGACAATGTGATTGAAACCCGCCAGTTGCAATGTCGTGTCGATCGCCAAAAGAATGCTGCGCTCATCATCGACAACCAGTATCGGGTATTTCGGATTACGAGAATCTACCATAAACCTTTGATATCGTTTTTGATGACAGCGGTCAACGGCATTGGATCAATCCAGATCCGTCACCTCTGCCGCCGGTAGATATACCGTTACGCGGGTGCCTTTTTCCGGATCGGACACAAAATCCATCTGACCGTCATGGTCCCGGACGATCCGATCCGAAATCGACAAACCCAGGCCCGTTCCCCCGCTTTCACGCTTCGTCGTAAAAAAGGGATCCCGAATCTGCTCGATGGTATCCGCCGTCATGCCGACGCCTTCATCCTGCACGAGCAGGTACACCCGATTGGACTCGGCATCGTAACCGGTCGACACGGAGACTCCGCGGTCGCTGTTTGGAAGTGACTGGCATGCGTTCACAATCAGGTTGATGACCACCTGCTCGATACGCTGGGCGTTTCCATTGATGTTGGGAAGATCTTCACGGCACACCAGCGAAAAATGAAGTGTCGATTTTCGAATCAGATTATTGACGAGTCCCACCGCCTTTTCCACGGCAAGGTTGATATCGACGGATTCATTCAGGTCCGGTGGGGTCTGTCGTGCAAAATCCTTCAGATCATGAACAATGGACTCCACGCGTTTGGCGCTGTCTGCGATATCGTCCAGCAATTGCGGCATCCGGTCCCGGAGCTGGGAATAGGGCATGCTGCCGATGGTAAAGTTTCCGTTTTCCTCCTGATAGGCGTCAAGGATCGGACGGGCGGCGCTCCATGCTTTTTGGACAACGGGCGTATTCAGCATCACCGAGGTGATGGGATTGTTGATCTCATAGGCAACCCCCGACGCCAGAGTTCCCACAGATGCCATTTTCGACGCCTGGAACAATTGTTCCCGTCGCAGTTCCGCCTCGCTCTCGGCCCGCTTTTTCTTGGATTCGGCAACAACCCCATGCCAGATAATATAGGATGACAAGAGGACGATTACTAGAAGAATGAGCAGATTGATCACCGTCAGCCTCTGGGTTATGAAAGCAATCTCTTCCCGTACGTCCTCCACATATATGCCGGTACCGATAATCCATCCCCAGGCGGGAAAGCCCTTGACGTAAGAGATCTTCGGCACAATCCGGTGTGGATCGTCCTTCCATTGCCATTGGTAATCCACATAGCCGGCCCCTTGCGCCTCTACGGTACGAACGCACTCGACAAACAGGCGCATCCCATTTGGATCCGAATAGTTTGAAACCTCTTTACCTTCCAGTTCGGTCCGATAGGGATGCATGATAATCCTGGGCAACATGTCGTTGATCCAGAAATAGTCTTTCAGCTCGGGTCCGTATCGCAGATTTCGAAGGTGATCGATCGCCAGCGCCTGGGCCTGTTCCCGCGACAATGCGCCGGATCGTTCCTTTTCAGCGTAGAAATCGAGTGTACTCCAGGCCGATTCGGTCAGCTCCCGAATGAACTCCCGTTTTCCGGCCATCATATTGCTTTCCATGATCGGCAGAATCAGGAGAAAAATCGTCATCACAAACAGGGCCACCGTCAATAGAACCGGCAGAATGATCCGTGCGGGCACTTTTTCAAGAAGACGCTTTATCATCATGTACTCTGCAACCTTGTGGCATTCCGGAAACCGCATGAACGTTATGCAATACGAATAAAATCGCGCTACGATTTTATGAAACGCGACCTTGTCGCTTAAGGGGCGAAAGGCTTGTGCACCGTTATTATGGCGGGTATATCCGCCTTTCAGGCAGCGGCCTAAAATTCACTTAAGTTAGAATCTTAATCTAATCTGATTTTATCCCGATCTGCAAGCAGCAGGGAACAAGTATGTTTAACACATGATCTCACTTTTTGAGCCGGAACGTGCTCCAAAACGTGTCATAGCAGGCGCCCATGATATATCGCTGATTTAAAATACCCTTTACATCGTCCTATCCGTGTGAAATATTTCGTTGGATATGGTCATGAAACCCGCCACATACAACCGGCCGCGCACGATTCTGGAAGACTTTGAAAAGCGTGAGCGGAACTTTATGTCCGCCTTCGGATGTCTGAGTTCGGAATCCGAGGGCCGGTTGATTCCCGAACCCGCGTGTCCGGTTCGCGGTGCGTTCCAGAGGGACCGGGACCGGATCGTCTATTCGAATGCGTTTCGCCGATTAAAGCATAAAACACAGGTGTTTCTGGCCCCCTTGGGCGCCCACTACCGGACCCGTCTCACCCATACATTGGAAGTGGCCCAAATCAGTCGAACGATTTCCCGTGCACTCTACTTGAACGAAGATTTGGCCGAGGCCATTGCACTGGGACACGATCTGGGTCACCCACCGTTTGGGCATGGCGGGGAAATGGCTCTCAAAGAGATTTACTCGGCGACCTTTTCACACAGCAAACAGAGCGTTCGCGTGGTCGATAGATTGGAAAACAATGGAAAGGGGTTAAACCTGACCCGGGAGGTCAGAGACGGCATCCTGAAGCACTCCAAGGGGCATGGCCAGATTCTACCCAACAATCGCGGCAAATTGGCCAAAACGGTGGAAGGACGCATCGTGCGCATCGCCGATATCATGGCCTATTTGAACCATGATTTGGACGACGCGATTCGCAGCGGGGTCGTTCAAGAAGACCAGGTTCCGGAGACCTGCGTCCGGATACTGGGAAAGACCCACTCGGATCGGGCCACGACCCTGATTCAGGCTTTGATTTTTTCGACCACCGCCGGAGACGAGGGCATACGGCTGAGTCTCAGTGATGATGTGGCCGGAGCCATGTCCATCCTGAGACAATTCCTTTTTGATAATGTGTATCGCTCCTGGCGGGTCCACAAGGAATTCGTCAAGGCTAAAAAAATTCTGAAAGAATTGTTTCAGTTCTTTTTAGAAAATGAAGGCATGCGACTCAAAACCCTGGAAGAAATTGAAATGGCGACCCTGTCCCAAAACGGGGACACCCCGGAACGGACCGTATGCGATCTGATCGCCAGTCTGACGGATACCCAGGCGCTGGACCTCTATTCAAATATTTTCTTTCCTTCCCCACAAGTGTAATCGGTGAAACCACGAGCCCCTATTTCCGCTGAAGCCTGCCAACCGTTCCTGTCCGAGCTTGAAACGCTATTTGTCGCCATGGACCGGGAGTATGAGCGGATTGCCGGCGGGTATGGATTTACCTGTACCGGATGCGCGGACAATTGCTGCCAAACCCGCTTTTATCACCACACACTCCTCGAGTTCACATATTTGTCAACGGGATTTGAAACCTTGTCGAGAACGGACCGCGAGAACATCGTTGCCCGGGCTGAAAAGGTGGTGAAACTATCCGAGGAAGCGGACGCGTGCGACGAGTCCGTTCGCTTCTGGTGCCCCTTAAACGACGCAGGGAAATGCCGACTCTACCCGTATCGGCCCATGATTTGCCGCCTCCATGGTATCCCCCATGAGTTGAGACGACCCGGTCGGCCCTCTCAAATCAGCCCGGGTTGCGACGATTTCCACGGGCAATGCGGGAAGGGCCATTATCTTGCGTTCGACCGCACCCCCTTTTACGCCCAAATGGCCCAACTGGAACAACGGCTGCGCCAGGCGGTCGACTGTTCATACCGCCCGAAGCTTACCGTGGCCGAAATGATCATTCGATTCCCATGAAATACCTGGATAGCGAAAAAATCAAAGAACTTCCCGGCCAACCTTTAAAATCCGGGGAACGCTTCGCCTTTAAATGTCATCCCGGTCTGGCCTGCTTCAATCGCTGCTGCCGGAATTTAAATTTATTCTTATATCCCTATGATGTCTTGCGTCTGAAGCAAAACCTCGGGATCACCTCGGATGAATTCCTGGACCGGCATGTCGACATCATCCTTCGGGAAGGAAGTTTTTTCCCGGATGTTCTACTGCACATGGCGGATAATGAGGAGAAGACCTGCCCCTTTTATCGGATAAGGGTTGCTCGGTGTATACCGATAGACCCGACACCTGCCGCCGTTTTCCCGTTGAACAGGGCCTCCGTTACGACGCCCGGTCCAATAGAGCCGAACTGTTTCACATTTTTCGCCCGCCGGATTTCTGCCTGGGGCAAAATGAGGAAGACATCTGGACATCACAGACCTGGTCTCAGGATCAGGAAGCGGACCTGTATCAGAAAATGACGATCCGATGGGCGGAACTCCAGCGGTTGTTTCAGTCGGATCCCTGGGGTGCCGAGGGCGCCGAGGGAAAGCGGGCCAAAATGGCATTTATGGCCGCATACAATACGGACCGATTCCGAGAGTTTGTTTTCGGGAGCACTTTTCTGGATCGCTATAAGGTCAAACGGGACGTTCTCAAAAAACTACAAAAAGATGAGGTGCAGCTGATGCGCTTTGGATTCGAGTGGGTCAAGCTGTTTCTCTTCGGAATCAAATCCAAGAAAAGCCGACCCAGGCGGTAGAGGATTTGTATTTAATTTATAAGAATTCCCTTCGCGAGAGCGGTAAAAGGGGGAATTCCAAATTGTGTGCCTATGAATGCAATGACCTCCATTGCGATGGGACGCAAGTCTGTTTCCCCAGTCCACCGGCTATCCTCCCCTCACTATGGACCTTCAGTTGAAGCCGGTGACGATATTGCCGTAACAACCATGTCATAACGATGGGTCACATATAGTCAATCATTCAAACGTTGTTGCTTGATCATCTCCTGCAATGATTCGAGCATCTGGCGCTGTGTTGGGTCCATGTCCTGAGAGAGCAGGAGGTTGTAGAGTTCCTCTATAGCTTTCCCTGCAGATTCAGAGTCGTCTCCAACATTCTGCAGGAGGCCCATCAACTCTGCCATTTTCGCCATCATCTGGTCTTCGGAGAGAGCGGTATCGCCCGCCTCGGGGTAAGAAGGGAACTTCGGACCTCGAGCGGCGTCGGGGGCCCTATTCGGATAGGACCTGAAGTTATCTCGCTCAGGGTCATAGGGCAGCTGGTTCTCTTCAATCGCCCGCTCACCCTGCCGAAGCCGGCCACCAGTCCCCTTACTTATCAGGTCCTGGCAAAACGCGAGGTCCCCGCCGGAAATCTTTTCCCAGATCGCGCCCCCCATTTCAAAGGACTCTTTCCCCTTCTTGAAGCTGTACTGAGTGCTAAAAGTCTTGTTGAGCGGTATCTGTGGTTTCACGTCTGTGCCTACCGCCGTTGGCGGCTTGGTGTATGTCATCGTGAACTTGCGCAGGTTGCCGTCCACCTCATAGCTCGCGTAGTACGTGGTCGTAATTGCGGCACCCGGCCCGACATCTTGAATGGTCACCGTGCAGCTGCCGGCCGCGGTATTGCATTCCATCACTGCCAGACGATATGCCGCCGCACCTTTTTTGATGGCGTTGAGGCTGGGCTGTGGATTCACCCAAGTCCCATGGAAGTCGGCCATGGTATCTACGGCAGAGGCAATGGGGGTGCCGCAAAAAATCGCGACAGCCATCGCCACCAGTATAATTTCTCTTGATTTATGCATATACTTCCTCCTTGCGCTCGCAAAACAGCATGTCATCTCCGTATCTTGCGGCCCCATTTGCGTGTCTGGAACCGTAACGGATCACTTGTTCATCCACTGTTTGCGGAGGGCTGTCAGCTGTGCGCTCTTTCCCGAGAACATCTCTTTTGTCAGCCCATGGTCTGAAAAACCGGATAAAACGCCTTCAAATAGCTTCTTCTGGTGTTCACTCATCCCCACGTCGGTCACATCCGTCACAAACACAAGAATGTTCCCCTTCCCGGTGTATCGTGAACTTCCCTTACCCGCCTGTGGGTTGTGGTTCAGGGGAGATGTTGCAGGTGCCATAAAGGACTTTTGAAAGAGCCTACCAAAGTTTTCATTCGTGATCGTGATGCAGCCCTCTGAAATGTCGGGTCTGTATTTGGCAAGGTCATTGTAGGCCTCATGAAACTGGATATACACTCGCTCCTTGCCGCCAGGAGACAGAATCTTGAACCCATTCTTTCCGTCTCCAAGCGCAAGTCTGTGGTAATAGCCTCGCTCATGCCCGAGCTTCAGGTCGTATTTCTCTTTCCAGTAACTTAGAAAGTAGATCCCCGGAGGAATGTGGCCATTGGTGCCATAGAAGGTAGGCTCAGCCAAAACCTCGCGTGCTGAGCGTCGCTCACATTTAACATTGGTTGCCCCGGGAACCGGCGAGAACTGTAATTGGTTGAGCGGCCACGGCGCCGGTCCGCCGCTGTTGCGTGACGCCTTATACATGCTTGCCTCTGCACTGATCGCCCAATGCATGGATACAACCGGCGGGGCATCAACAAGAATCACGACGTAATCTTCTTTGGAGAAGACACCTTCTTCGACGTCGCACTGGCCCATGGCCGCAAGCTCGCTCGCCACTGTGACCAAGGCCACTTTGAAATTGTCGACACCACCGACCGCTCGTCCGGGCGCCTTCGGGGCAGCGCAAGGGCTCGTTATGGGATGCGGAGTCGGAGTCCAATCGGCCTCGGCCACAGCCTTACAGCTCATATCCTTATTGTCCCGACCCTTCTCTGCGACGCCCCAACTCTTGACGTACACCCCCGGTGTGTAGTACTCGCCCTGGGCAATATTTCTTTCCAGCCTAAACGTTACCGCCCTGCCGCCTGGAATCCAGTACACACGAACGTCTCGGGTCCAGTCTTGTGGCACGAGTATCTCCCCCGTCTCAACCACCATTATCGTGTAGTCCTGATCCAGAAGGATGCCGACTTCAATCGCGTATGTGTTGGGATTGTTGATACGGCGAAAATACACGCATGAGGTTTCCGGCGTTGACGTGAGAGGCGGGGCCTTTCCAGGAGTTTCATGCCATCCCTCCATCCATGGGGGCCGTGCGCGCCCAGACCCGAGTTTGTCTAATTCCACGTGCAGTCTGTTATACTCCCCCTTTCGCTTCTCGGAGTCAGCAATAGAAGAGATATTCTTGAACTCTACGTTACGCAGTTTATCTGCCAGTTTCTTATTCTTCGCTGCGAATGTCTCCTTCGCCCTCTTTCTTTCATTGGCGCACTTATTGTGCCAGCCGGCGTTGCTCTTCTCCACTTCCCGCAAGAATTTGGCCTTGTTCGCGGGGGCGCCAGATGCCGCCAGGCAGAAAGTCAAGACCATGCATAAAGCTGTTAAAATAAGGGCTGGTTTCATCATCTTCACCCTTGAAATTCCCCCCGTGTCAACAAAAGAATAGGTGCAAGAACCACGGTGCCGATATTCGAGCAGATTCCAGCACAGAGTTCGCTTTCCACACGCTGATCTGAGTCTTTCCATGCAGGGTTTTCTGCATTTCTTTGCTACAAGATCAGCATCAAGATGTATATATACGGATTGCGCTCAATTCCACGTGTGATAGTGAAGCGCCTTGGGACATCTATCTCCTAAAGCCCAGGATTTATGACTCTTCATATCCTGCAATGGTTTAGACGGATATGGATTCCCTTTTCGAGAGCGGAGCAGGAGGAAAACAGAAGTTGTGTGCCGTGGTAGGGTGACTCTCAATATGTGGTAGTACCATCAAAATATACGAAATGTACCGAATATTGAATCAAGGTGACCACTAAGGGACATTGTGTCAAGTCGGGAAATTTCTCTAATGATCTCAAATTTAAACGAATTTTAGAAAGGTCAGTTCAAAATCCTATCCTGGTTCGTTCCAACTAGAATGTGAAGTAATGGCGTTTCTTGACATCGGCGGCTATTTTTGAGAAAATGTAGAATATTAAGCAGGTTATTTCATGTCACCACGGCTCGCCTCAATCCACATCCCATGAGAATCAAAAAGCTCATATATTCATATACCTTCGCCATCCTATGCTTGACCCTGGCGACGCTTGCCTTTCTCCTTTATGAATTCTATCCCGTTTGGTTTCTGGAACATCGGGCATATGACGTGATGTCCCGAGCCCGCAGCAATTCCGGCCAGGGATCCGTCGTGATTGTTGAAATTGATGCAGACGGCGTGGATCCGGAGGCGGATGTATTTTCCCTGCGGGAACAGGTTGCCGAACTGATCAATCAGCTTTCACGTAATGGAGCAGAGGCTATCGGTCTGAGTATGGTATTCAGACAGAAGGTTCATAGCGACGTGCTGGAAGAGATAGATTCCATACAGCTCGTCCTGAGAAAAGATAAACGCCTGAAAAACACCCGGGCGGCCAGAGAAGTCGATACATTATTGTCGAAAGCGGCGGATCAATTGACTTCGAACAAAAAATTAGTAACGGCGGTCAGACGTGCCAGGAATATTGTATTGCCGTTCATTTTGGTTGAGACCTCATCCGCTTCGGAGGCTTCAGGTGACATTTCGGGACTGCTGAAGATAAATTCAATAAAGGCGGCCTCCGCGCAGCCGGAGCGAAAACCCTTCTCCTCTAACCGCCGTTCAAACGGGGCCAATCAAATTCCTGCGCGCCGGATTATTGAGACAAATCCAGAACTGGCCAGAAAGGCTGGAGCTCTGGGGCACTTGAATGTAGGTATCGATTCCGATGGCATTGTCCGCTGGATACCTTTGCTGGTGCGGCATCGAGACCGGTGCTTTCCTTCCATGTCACTTCAACTGGAGGCTAAATACAGGGGAGTAAGCTTTCGCGCCCTTTTCCCTGAGAATACCGACGGTGAAATGCGGCAATTGTACATCCAAGAGACCCCGATTCCCACCGATTCCGATTATCGAATGCTGATCGGTTTTAATGCGAATACCAACCGGATTCCGATTTATTCTATCCGTGAAGTCCTGCAGGGCAATATGGCCCCGGGGTTATTCCAGGATAAAATTGTTCTTATTGGAATCCGATCGAAAATATGGACCAGGGCCTTTCAAACGCCCGTGAACAGAAACGCCTCACCGGTGGAAATTATGGCCGCGGCGGTCGATACTGTCGTCAGTCGGAGTTTTGTGTCTCGCCCGAGCTGGGTATTGCATGTTGAAATTGGTGTCGTCGTTTACTTCTGCCTCTTTTTGCTTTTTGTCATACCCAATGTGTCTCTCCGAATAGGTGGGATTATTCTGACGATAACGCTGTTCACCTGGCTCCTTATTTCAGAGCTCCTCTTTGTTTTGGGAGGAATATGGGCGTGGATGTTTTCGCCGATCTTGCTGACGCTTTCAGGTTTTCTTCTGGCAGCTTACCATAAGACGACACGGCACCTGCGAGCGGAACGGCTGGAAATGAATCGGACCCTTGGCCTCTCCTTCCAGGCCCAGGGGTTGCTGGATATGGCCTATGAGAAATTTATGCGATGTCCGGTCGAAGAAACATCGGTTAAGGAGCTGTTGTACAACCTGGGTCTCGATTATGAGCGTAAACGGCAATCCAATAAGGCGCTGAATATTTATGAGAAGATTAACTCTGCTGGAAAATTCAAAGATGTGCAGGATCGAATCGGTCAGTTGAGCGGCAAGGGCCGTAACATCCTCGTCGAAGGTGCCGCTGATAGTCCGTCATCCACTGTCACTGTTCAATTGGACAGCAACGCCATCGCACCGACATTTGGAAAGTATGAGATTCTCGAGGAGTTGGGTCAGGGCGCCATGGGAACCGTGTATCTGGGAAAGGACCCAATGATCAATCGGGAAGTCGCCATCAAGACATTAAAGTACAACGAAGTCCCCGAAGAAGAGCTGAATGAGATAAAGGAACGATTTTTCAGGGAAGCGGAAGCCGCGGGCAGGCTGTCTCACCCCAAGATCGTCACGATCTATGATATCGGCGAGGAGCACGACATCGCCTACATGGCCATGGAATTGCTGGACGGGAAGAACTTGTCCGCGTATTGCCGAAAAGACAATTTGCTTCCGGCGAGTCGAATTCTCGGCCTGTTGATATCTGTAGCAGAGGCTTTGGGGTACGCCCATCGTAAAGGCGTCGTTCACAGAGACATCAAACCGGCCAATATCATACTGATGGCAGACGACCAAGTTAAGGTGGCGGATTTTGGCATTGCAAGGATTGTTGACGCTTCCAAAACACGAACCGGCCTGGTTCTCGGCACTCCGTACTATATGTCCCCGGAGCAGGTCGCCGGGAAGAATATCGATGGACGATCAGACCTTTTTTCTCTGGGTGTGGTATTTTATGAACTACTCACCGGCGAAAGGCCTTTTGAGAGCGAAAACCTGCCGACGCTGATGTACGCCATAACGGAATGTTCATACACACCGATATCGGAGCGGGCCCCGCAGGTTCCGTCCTGCTGTGTTCGGATTGTCGATCAGTTGCTGCGCAAAGAATTGAATGAACGATGTGAATCTGCAGAGCAGCTGACAGAGATCATGAGGATTTGTATGACTGAAATGGATTAATCCGAACATTGCATGAACTTTTTTCAGCGGATGGCTAAAAAAGTAATAATCTCAATCTGGTATTTTATCTGCCGGTCCATTCGGTCAACATACATGTTGTAGCCCTCGACCACCGACGAACGAGCTGAAAAGAGTTCACCCTTGGGCCTTCGCTCGCCGCGCTTCGACCCCACAAGTCGGGCCAACAGGAGAAGCCCATGGCCGGCGTTATTCGAGGCTTGCGGTAGGTGCACTACAGCTGCACCTCGAAATGCCTTGCCCATGAACTTCTCCTTTTGGTGCAATGTCCGGTTTATCCGATCCTTTCTTTTCTCTCCTTGATATATATCAGGCAGGTATCGTGACCCAACCCTGATTTCCTTGCATTTTAGGCATTTCAGCACATTCTGGCATTTCTTCAAAAAGCCCCAGTGAAACCAACAACTCAATCAACTATTTATAGTGATTGTCAAAAATAAGTTCCGATTGGGAAAATCGATCAATTATGCAGCCGAGCGCCCAATATCACTTTGGACCCGAGCTGAATTATGACAATCACTATTATGATGTTTCCAGAAGGGAGTGATCTTCCCGCATAGCAGGAGATATCAGTCAGCCCCCCAAGGGGCACAGTAGCATTGGAGACTGTCCCCGTTGCCCTGCAGCCGAGCATCGCAGAGCCGGGCCGAAAAGGGACGCAAACTGTCTGAGTCCCGCCGTTGGCGGGGCGGGTTTAGCGTGCCAGGCCCGGGTCGAGAAGCACAGGGAAGTCCGAAGGGTCAAAGGGCGGGGTGCCCTTTCTTTTGGTTCGTTTTCTTTGGGCAAGCAAAGAAAATGAACGTGTCAGGGGCTCGCCGGAACTGCGGAACCATTCCTGTTCCTACACCAGAGATGGAAGGTTTCGCTGGGCATATTGGAGCGTTTGGATCGAACTTTTTCAGTCGTTTTCGATGATCCGGTAAGAACACAATACCCGCTGCAATCGGAACGTTATTTTGACAAACGCTATAATTTATAAGAATCCCCTTCGCGTGAGCGGGAATAGGGGAAATCCCAAATGGTGCGCCGTCCCAGGGTGACCTCCACATACGGTGGGGCATTTGCCACGGAAGTAATTGTCACCCTCACGATGTTGCGCCATCGGATCCGAACACCGTTGTCCGGTCAGCTGTTCAGCCACGCGTTCATGGGGCGGATCTATTCACCGGTATCCGCCAAGACCTCGCTTAATCTGCGAACACCTTCCACCAAACGTTGACTGTCGTAATAAACGAAACACAGGCGCAGGCAGTCTCCCAAACGCTGCCTGACTGAAAAATTGGCCCCGGGTTGAAAGTTGACACCGGCCGGCACGGCCCTTTTACGCAATGAACGGGTATCTATGGAGGTAGCCAGCTGGAGCCAGATGAAAAAACCGCCCCGGGGCGGTGTAAACAAAACGGATCGGGGGAGGCGGTGACGCAAGGCGCTGATCATATCGTCCGCTCGTTTTTGGTAGATGGACTTAAGGTTGTCCAGAGGCTGGTGCTGCAGTCCCGTTTCGATCACACTCTGCACCAGTGAAGACGTGAACGGGTTCATTCCGCCGCCGCTCAGCAGCAGCCCACCGCCGGTCAGGCGTGCCAGCAGTTCAGGCTGGGCTTGGATCCAGCCCAGCCGTAGGCCCGGTGCCAGAATTTTTGAAAATGATCCCAGACCCAGCACGCTGGCGTCGGTATCGAGCGCTGCCATGGGCGGGGGTGGCTCTGCTCCGTATGACAGGAGATGATAGACTTCATCGGCAACAATCAAAAAGCCGTGTTCCCGGCTCAGCTCCAGCAGTTGCCGGCGCCGTCTGAGGGACATGGTGACGCCGGCCGGATTGTGAAACGTCGGAATGGTATAAAAAAAGACCGGATGAACCGACGTTAACGCGGCTTCCACGTCATCGATGACAGGCCCTTCGCTGTCGATGGAAATGGGGACCATGTTCAAATGCCGGTCCTTGAATATGCGCAGGGCCAGAAAATAGGACGGCTCTTCGACCAGAATCGTGTCGCCCGGGGATGCAAAGTAAGTGCAGGCCAGATCCAATCCGTGGGTCGCTCCGGCGGTTATCATCAGGTGATCCGGATCCACCTCGGATCGGTAGCCATCGCTCAGATATCCTGCCAGGGCCGCTCGAAAATATGCGCTTCCCTGCTCGGTGCCGTATTGCAGGGTCGCTTTGCGTGCTCGGTGCAATCGGTGTTGAATGGCCTGGTGCATGATGGCCCTTGGCAGCAGGTTCGGATCAGGCTGACCAGCCCCCAGGTCAATCACGTCATCAGGGATGTTCAATTGGGATATCTGCAACGGTTCTCCATGGAATATTTCGAGGATTAAATTCTTTTGCCCAATAAAAATATTGGGCGTGAGAGGATGTTTTGGGACCGCTTTTTCAGAGGACGCCTTTTGGCATCGGTATGACGTGTTCCCCACCGAGGACGTATCCCCCATCCAGGCGAAGAGCACTTCCGGTCATGAAGGTTGCCTGTTCCAGTATAAACCGGACGGCGCGGGTGACATCTTCCAGAAGGCCCGTCCGTTTCAGTAAGGTATGGTCGATGATGGCCTGCCGCTGGGCTTCGGTCAGGAGCTCCCATCCCCGGGTTCCCCGGCCGTGGCGGGTTTCAACAATGCCCAGCATGATCTCGTTGACGCGCACCTCCGGGGCGCCGAGCCGCGCCCAGGTTTCGGTCAAAAGCGAGATGCCGCGATTGGCCGCAGAATAACCTTCATTGAATATCATGCTGGCCGGACCGGACCTGCCTACTATACCGGCAATGGATGACATGTTCACCACCACCCCGTCTCCGGATTGTTTCAGGTGCGGCAGTGCCCGGTCGAACACCCATTGCTTGGCACGCAGGGTCGTGGCCAGTTCCAGGTCCCATTGAGACTCGACATAAGGTCCGTGGACCACCGGCATCCCTCCCCGCTCGATGTTGTTGATCAGGATGTCCAGTCGTCCGAACCGATCGACAATCGACCGGATCAGCCCGGCGATCCGGTCTGTTTCCAGCAGGTTTATGTTTTGAATAAAATACTCCTGCCCGGTCGCTTCGAAGCTTTGCCGCATCTCCTCCAGGCTCTCTTCCCAGTCATAGTAGGTCAGCGCCACCCGGGCGCCGGCACCGGCCAGATCCAGTCCGATCTGCCTGCCGATGCCTTTGATACCACCCAGGACGAGAGCGACTTTATTTTTCAGTTCCATTATTTTCTGCCTATTTTATCAATTAGTTAAATACCAATCGCCCGCTTGCTCGGCGGGAGCCGAGCGGCGCTAAAGGCGCAAAGTTCGCAAAGGATTGATTAATTGCCGTTTCCGTTGAGAGGACGGAAACGGCAATGGACCAAGCCAATTAAAAAATGCCATTATAAAGTGATGAAATACGATTCCGTGAGACTATTTCTGCTTTCCGGCGTCTCAGCGGAAAGCAGAAAAACACTCTCAGCGCCCTCTGCGACTCGAATGAGTCCCCCGAAGGGGGATGAATGGGCAGTGAGAGATAGCAGTCATTATTTCCCAACACCAAACAATTCCCATTTCACAAATGCCATTCCCAGTTCGAGCAAAGCGACATCATCCGTCCGGGCCGCCTCGAGTTGGTAGGCATCCGGTGTCATATCCGCAAGGATCCCTTTTTCGAACACGTGAACCCGAAACTCGTCCAGATCATACAACGCCAGCCTGAAGAGGTACTGGGATTTGACATCGAGGGGTTCCGGGTGACGCTGGTTCTTAAGGCTGATAATTTCCAGCATCCGATCGTTCAGCCGGTTGTAGACGGCAAGGTCCTGGCCGGTGATCCATTCCGCCACGGTCTGGGATCCGTTCTGCTCAAAGCCACGGCAATGGGGTTCTTTGAGGAGTGCGTAATGTTCGGTCAGTTCGCCGGTTTCCCGGCTACGCGACAGGGCCCGCGCCAGGGGATACATCCGGCAGGCCACAGGCCGATCCGGATAGACACGGCAGCCTTCAGGAGAAACAAAGGGGCACTTTAGATCTTCCGCATAATCCACCTTCAGGGACACCACCGGCAAGCCCGATTCGGGGCCGACATGAATGGCTGTATAGTTTTTCAGAAATTGAGACGACGAGACACCCAGATGCTCTTTTAATCGCAGGATGTCGTAAGGATAAAGAAACTGGTTTAAATCCCGGCAGCAGGCATTGAAACAGGGTACGTCCGGCGAACAACAGAATTGGAACGTTTCATCCCCCGATATCGGGGTCATGGGGTCGGTCATGGGAGCTCCTTTACGATGTTAGGATATGAGCGAACGATACAAGGTGCGTGGCTCTGGACCCAAGGTCCGAGGTTTCAGGTGTCGGGTGTCAGATATCAGATGTCCGATGTCGGATGCCGGTTAACGGGATAACGGGCCAACGGGCTGACGGGCTGACGGATCAACCGGTCTTCGCCCTCCGGGTTACGCCCCGGCAGGCGGGCCAACGGAATTGGGTATTGGGTATTGGGTACTTGCTGCTAACGCAAGGTTTTACCATACGCCAGTAGGTTCAGAATACCCAGTATACCAGCATCCAGTATCCAGCACCCAGCCAGAGGCTAGTGGTAGCACGTCAATCGACAAAGTCAACGCCAAAGTGCCCGGGCCCATTTGGGGCTCCGCTAGGACTCATACCTTATTATTATAGCACACCATATATAGTGTCCAGACAACCGGTTTTTTCCAGATGTTGATTTTGATCACATAGACCTCTAACCCGTTGCATATTTTGGAATTGTTGCAGTGAAAACCCTTGACAATAAAAAAACTGGGTGATATTTAGTTCTATCTGCGCAACGGTCTCTATGTATTTGATATTAATAGATAATTTTAAATCTTCATATCGGACAACCGCCTGAAAATTCCCAATCATATTCAGACGCTTGAGGTGCATTTACAGGCAGATACATAGAAAAGGAAGTTAAAAACGGATTCGGAATGGCACCCTTTTTCGGATCGAATCAGGAAGGGAGGTGTAGAACAGAATAAGGGTGCATTAAACAAGTTAGAAACCGAGTAGAGGCAATATGCAGAATCTTAAACTTAGGAGGGATAATTAATGCTAAGCTTTGTGATTAATGAAAAATGTGACGGTTGCAAAGGCGGGGACAAAACGGCTTGTATGTACATCTGCCCCAACGACCTGATGGTGCTGGAGCCCAATGAGATGAAGGCTTACAACCAGGAGCCGGATCAATGCTGGGAATGCTTTTCCTGCGTAAAGATCTGCCCGACCCAGGCCATCGAGGTAAGAGGCTATGCCGACTTTGTTCCGCTGGGAAGCAGCATCATGCCGATGCTGGGTACAGAAGATGTCATGTGGACCTGCAAGTTCCGCAATGGCGTTGTAAAACGCTTTAAGTTCCCCATCCGTACCACTCCCGAAGGTGCTGCCAACGAGTACCCTGATCTCAAAGGCAACGATCTTGAAAGCGGCCTACTGTCCACAGAAGAAGCCGATGATTACAAGATTCCCACCCCCCAGGCCACGGTTTAGGGCCGGCACTGGGCGTACCATTCTTTGATTATTGAAAATAAATGAATTCTACACCTTAAGGAGGAACAAATATGGCATTACCGAACAAACCTACGGGTGAACTTAAAGCTGTCCGTGACCCCGAAGTCGAGGAGAAGGAAGTTGATGTGTTGATCGTTGGCGGTGGTATGGCTTCCTGCGGTGCGGCATTTGAGGTTAAAAAATGGCTGAAGGACGATCAGAGCGTTCTACTGGTGGACAAGGCCGCCATGGAAAGAAGCGGCGCGGTCGCCCAGGGCCTGTCCGCCATCAACACCTACATCGGCGAAAACTCATCGGATGACTATGTCCGCATGGTCCGGAACGACCTGATGGGCATCGTCCGCGAAGACCTGATCTTCGATCTGGGATGCCACGTCGACGACTCGGTCTATCTGTTCGAAGAATGGGGCCTTCCGATCTGGAAAAAATCCGAAGAAGGAAAGAACCTGGACGGTAAAAAGGGCCAGAAAATGGGGACCCTGAAGGAAGGTGCCGAGCCGGTTCGAACCGGTAAATGGCAGATTATGATCAACGGCGAATCCTACAAGAAAATCGTTGCCGAAGCCGCCAAAAAAGCGATCGGCGAAGACGATGTCCTGGAACGGGTCTTCATCGTTGAGCTGCTGCTGGATGCCAACGAAGAAAATCAGATTGTCGGTGCGGTCGGTTTTTCCGTCCGTGAAAACAAAGTCTACATCATCAAGTGCAAAACCATGCTCGTGGCCTGCGGCGGCGCGGTCAACATCTACCAGCCGCGGTCGGTCGGTGAGGGCAAAGGTCGTGCCTGGTATCCGGTCTGGAATTCCGGTTCCACGTACACCCTCTGCATGCGTGTCGGCGCCGAGCTTTCCATGATGGAAAACCGGTTCACCCCGGCCCGTTTTAAAGACGGTTACGGCCCTGTGGGCGCCTGGTTCCTGCTGTTCAAGGCCAAGACCCTCAACGGCCTGGGCGAAGCCTTTGCCGGCAGCGATGCCGCCAAGGCCGAACTGGAAAACTACGCCCCCTACGGAACGGCCGCCATCACCCCGACCTGTCTGCGGAACCACCTGATGCTGTTCGAGATGAAAGAAGGCCGCGGCCCCATCATTATGGACACGGTCACCGCTCTGGCCGAGCTCGGCAAAACCATGGACAAGAAGGAGCTTAAGCACCTCGAGTCCGAGGCCTGGGAAGACTTCCTGGATATGACCTGCGGCCAGGCCAACCTGTGGTGCGCCACCAACACCGAGCCGGAAAAGAAAAACTCCGAGGTCATGCCGACCGAGCCGTACCTGCTCGGATCCCACTCGGGATGCTGCGGTCTGTGGACCTCCGGCCCGGATTACGACTGGGTACCGGATTCTTACAAAATCAAAGCCCGCAACGGCAAAGTCTACAACCGGATGACCACGGTCGAGGGTCTGTTCACCGCCGGCGACGGCGTGGGCTGCTCCGGCCACAAATTCTCCTCCGGCTCCCACGCCGAGGGACGGATTGCCGTCAAGCAGATGGTCCGCTACGCAACCGACTTTGCGGACTTCTCCCCGGCAATCTCCCAGAGCACCGAGGAACTGGTCGACATGGTCTACAAACCGGTCCGGATGCTGCTCGACAACATGGACTACTCCACAGACATCAATATCAACCCGGCCTACCTCAAGCCAGAGGGCATGATGTACCGGTTGATGAAAGCCACCCATGAGTACGGCGCCGGAACGGCCACCTACTACCAGACCACCTCCAAGAACCTGGAGATCGTCATGGATCTTCTCGCCACCATGCGCGAAGACTGTGAACAACTGGCGGCAGGCGACCTGCATGAGCTCATGAGAGCCTGGGAAATCATTCACAGGATCTGGACTGTCGAGTCTCATCTGCGCCACATCCAGTTCCGGAAAGAAACCCGGTATCCCGGTTTCTACTACCAGTCCGACTATCCGGGTCAGGATGACGAAAACTGGTTCTGTTTCGTCAACTCCAAGTACAATCCGAAAGCCGGCGAATGGGATATCTTCAAAAAAGATTACGTCCAGATCATCCCTGACTAATTGCCGACAGGTTAGAATGACCTAGTCGCTACACACATAAAACCTCCAGGTGCCCCTGCGGCACCTGGAGGTTTTTATTAACTCAGCCCAGAGCATATTCCCTTTCAGGTCGTATCCGTGGATTCCTCGGCTGTGTCCACATGCTTAAAGGCTTGACGGTGCTGAAGCCTTTAAGTATTTGGACATGGACGAAGCTGGATATCGCCTGAAGGGAAACGGGCGCTAAAATTGATCATCAACACTCTTATCCACGGAGGGATAGCATGACAGAAGAGAAATCAGCCCCTGCGAGCGGAAGCATTTTGGTTGTCGGCGGAGGGATCAGTGGGCTGACCACAACCCTCGAAGCCGCTGAAGTAGGCTACGAGGTGTTTCTGGTCGAAAAAAATCCTTCGCTCGGCGGTCGAGTGGCACAGCTGAATCAGTATTTTCCCAAGCTGTGTCCTCCCACCTGCGGTCTGGAGATCAACTTTCGACGGATCAAAGACAATCCAAGCATCAAGGTCTTGACCCTTGCCGAGGTCGAAAAGGTCGACGGTTCACCGGGAAACTACAATGTGAGCATCAAGCTCAGCCCCCGGTACGTCAATGAAAACTGCACCTGCTGTGACGAGTGCGCCAAGGCCTGTGACACGGAAGTCCCGAACGAGTTCAATTTCGGAATGGACCTGCAGAAAGGCGCCTACCTCCCCCACGAGATGGCGTTTCCGACCCGTTATGTCCTGTCGCCGGAGATTATCGGGACCGAGGCAGCCCAGAAATGCAAGGATGCCTGCCCGTACGATGCCATCGACCTGGACATGGAGACCAAGACCATCGATCTGAACGTCGGAGCGATTGTCTGGGCCACCGGTTGGGAACCCTACGATGCCACCAAAATGGACAATCTCGGATTCGGGCAGTACGACAACATCATTACAAACATGATGATGGAACGCCTGGCGGCTCCCAGCGGCCCCACCCAGGGAAAAGTCTTCCGGCCGTCGGACGACAAGGAGCCCGAGAGCGTGGCATTCGTTCAGTGTGCCGGTTCCCGGGATGAAAATCATCTTCCCTATTGCTCCTACATCTGCTGCATGGCCTCGCTGAAACAGGCCACCTACGTTCGGGAGCGGTATCCCGATGCGAAAATTTACATCTTCTACATCGACATCCGGTCTCCGGGCCAGCGGTACGAGAAATTCTACAACGCGGTCAAGGACGACGAAAACGTCTTTCTGATCAAGGGCAAGGTAGCCGAAGTCAGTCAGGATCCGGCCACCAAGAACGTTACCGTGGTCGCCGAAAACGCGGTCACGGGAGAGAAGATCCACAAGGAAGTGGAGATGGCGGTACTCGCCACCGGCATGCAGCCGACAGCAGCCAACATCGCCCTGCCCGCGGATCTGACGTTCAATTCGGACGGGTTTATGATTAATGACTTCGCAAAGGGCGGCATGTTTGCTGCCGGTTGCGCTGCCAAACCGGCCGACGTCGTTTCATCGAACCAGAATGCCACCGGTATGGCCTTGAAGGCGATTCAAACCCTGGTGAGGAGGTAGGAGGTTATCCATGGATAAAAAATATGGTGTGTATATCTGCGAAGGATGCGGCATCGGGGACGCCCTGGATATCGAGGCACTGAAAGGTGTTCCGGAGGAAGAGGGGCTCCCGGTTAAAACGCATCCCTTTCTCTGTTCCAAGGAAGGCGTGGAGTTTCTGAAAAGCGACATCGCCGAGGGCACCAACACGATGGTGCTGGCAGCCTGCTCACGCCGGGTCAATTACGACGTGTTCCGCTTTGACGGCTGCATCGTGGACCGGGTCAATCTTCGCGAGCAGGTGGTATGGTCCCACCCGCGCAGCGAATTCCCCAAGCTGGAAGAAGGCCAGAAGGAGGACGGGGTGCATTTCGACCGCGTTCAGATGCTGGCTGAAGACTATGTGAAAATGGGCATGGCCCGGGTCGAAAAGATCGATCTGCCCGAGGCGTACCAGATGGAAACATTTAGCCGCAAGATTCTGGTGATCGGCGGCGGCATGACCGGTATGACCGCAGCTCTCGATGCGGCGGCCACCGGCTATGAAGTGACCATTGTCGAAAAAGAAGACCAACTCGGCGGACATGCCACCCAATGGCGGAAGCAACTGCCGGCCAGCGATCCTTACGACGCCCTTTCAACGCCCAGGGCTCAGGAAACAATCCAGGCCGTGGAAGCCAGCGACAAGATCACCGTAAAAACCGGTACCGAAGTCGCCCGTTTGGCCGGAGAGCCCGGGGATTATACGGTGACGCTGAAAGCACCGGAGGAGAAGATCGCCTTTGACGTACCCTATCCGCTGCCGGACGAAATGAAAGTCGACGATGCCGGCAAGGAACTGGATGCGGAATCACTGCACAAGGCATTTCTCGAGTACAACGAGGGCAAGGAAGACATCCTTCAGTTCGATCCGGACGGCGAGAAGTTCGGTGCCGTGGTGCTGGCGGCGGGATGGGATCCATACCAGCCGAAAGAAGGCGAATTTGCTCACCTGGGATTCGGCGAGAGCCCGGATGTGGTCACCAATACCCAGTTTGAAGAAATTGCCAAAGCCGGTAAGATCGTCCGGCCGTCGGACGGCAAGGAAGCCAAATCCGTGGTGTTTGTTCAGAGCCCCGGAACCGAAGGCAACGACTCGGACTTCGAGTACGCCGGTGCGGTTACCAGCCTCGTGGCACTGAAGCAGGCCAAATACGTTCGGGAAGACTACAATGACGGTAAGGCCTTCATCATTTACCAGCACATGCGAACCCCCGGACTTCAGGAAAATTTTTACAAAACCATCCAGCAGGATCCGGGAATTTTCCTGACCAAGGGTGAGGTGAAGAGTGTATCCGGAAATGGCGACGGGCTCGTTGTGGAGGCCAGCGACACCCTTCTGGGCGAAAATCTCGGCATCCAGGCTGATATCGTTGTACTGGCCACCGGCATGGTGCAGGCGACGGTGGACGATCCGGTCGTCAACATGGCCTACCGCCAGGGTCCCGCCTTCCGGGATATCGACCTGTTCAACGGTTATGTGGACTCCAACTTCATATGCTTTCCCTATGAGACCCAGAGAACCGGCATCTACGCTGCCGGTGCCATCCGTCGCAGCATGACCGTGGAAGAATCCATCGAGGATGCTTCCGGGGCCGCTTTGAAAGCCATTCAGTGTCTCGAATCGGTCAATCGCGGCATGGCGGTCCATCCACGATCCGGCGACCTGACCTATCCGGATTTCTTCTTCCAGCGCTGTACGCAATGCAAACGGTGTACGGAAGAGTGTCCGTTCGGCGCACTGGATGACGATGAAAAGGGGACGCCAAAACCGAACCCCTCCCGATGCCGCCGTTGCGGTACCTGTATGGGCGCTTGTCCCGAGCGGATTATAGGGTTTGCCGACTACAATATCGATAGCATCGGCTCCATGGTCAAAAATATCGGGGTCCCGTCGGAAGATGACTACGAAGAGCCGCCGATGCGGGTACTGGGCCTGATTTGTGAAAACGACGCCTACCCGGCCATCGATATCGCCGGACTCAACCGCCTGTCCTATTCGGCCGACGTTCGTTTCATCCCGGTGCGGTGCCTTGGATCGGTCAACGTGATCTGGATCAAAGACGCCCTGTCCGTTGGAATGGATGGTGTTTTTCTGATGGGCTGCAAGCACGGTGACGATTACCAGTGCCATTTCGTCAAAGGCAGCGAGTTGGCTGAGATCCGGGTCAAAAAGATCGGTGACGCCCTGGCCAGCCTTGCACTGGAGAATGAGCGGGTGGCCCAATTCCAGGTGGCCATCGACGAATATGACAAGATTCCGCAGATCATCAATGAATTTGTGGAAATGATCGAGGAAATGGGACCAAACCCGTTCAAGGGATTCTAACCGGCGCAGGTATGATGAACGGTACCAAACACGCGATTTCTATTAGGAGGTTTGCAAATGTCAGTAAAAAACATGGTTGAACCGGATGTGGGGTTTATCAACGAAGTGGCCTCACTCGGCGGCGGCGACCTGAAAAAATGTTTCCAGTGCGCCACCTGTTCGGTGGCCTGTGCCATTTCTCCGGACACGAAGCCGTTTCCGCGAAAGGAAATGATCGCCGCATCCTGGGGACTCAAGGACCGCCTGGTAGCCGACTCGGACATCTGGCTGTGCCACAATTGCGGTGACTGCACCACCCGCTGCCCCAGGGGCGCAAAACCGGCTGAAGTTCTGGCTGCCATCCGAGCCTATGCCATCAATGAATATTCGACCCCCAAGGGCCTTGCAAAGGCCGTCGCCAATCCGAAGATGTTGCCGGTACTCCTGGCCATCCCGGCGGCCATCTTTATCGGCCTGGGGTTGATTTTGAAAATGGTGGGCATCGACTGGCTTAATTTCGTGCCCCAAAATGATGTGATCTGGCAGTCCCACTTTATCAACAACTACCTGGTGGACATCATTATGATTCCCACCTTTTTCGGGGCAATTGGCGTTTTCGCTCTCGGATTAAAGCGTTTCGTGGTGGATATGCATGCCAATGCAGTGGCCGAAGGTAAAACCGAACGGACCGAATTTGAACCGATGGAGTTTATCAAGGCCATCGGGAGGGTGGTCCCCAAAATCCTGAAGCACCGGCAGTTCAACGAATGCACGGAAAACAAGGATCGCTCGACAGCCCACATGATGGTTCTGTTTTCATTTATCGGACTGTTCATCGTCACCAACTGCTTCTTTGTGGCGGAGTGGGTCCTTCACATCGAAGGGCCTTACAGCCAGCTCAGTCCGGTCAAGTGGCTCGGAAACGTGAGCGGGGTGGCCCTGATCATCGGCGGGTTCCTGCTGCTGAAAAATCGCCTGGCCAAGAAAGACCAGGGATCCTCCTACTGGGATTGGTATCTGATCGGTATGGTCCTGGCACTCGGCCTGACCGGCATGGGAACCCAGATGCTCCGTCTGGCCGGATTTGCCGGCCCGACCTACTTTGTCTACTTTTTCCACCTGCTGTTCATATGGGCACTGTTTGCCTACACCCCCTTCTCGAAGTTGTGCCACCTGGTCTATAGAACCATGGCCATGACATACCAGGAGTACTCGGGCAGGAAGTAATTCTGTACGTGACAAAAAGCGGGAGCCGGAATCGGCTCCCGCTTTTTTTATTGGATAATTGGTATTCGGTATTCGCTTCTATTGAAGCGTTCAGAACGCCCTGCTGCCTGAAGACTTCCAGAGGGTTTAACGTTTACTTCTCCGACAGCGCCGCCAAATCATCCAGAAGTTGCCGGAACACCGGACGCACTTCAAAGTCGGTGACCGCGGCCTTTTTCTCCAATGCCTTTAGAAAATTGTAAGGCATCCGCCGTTGCGCCCAATTGACCAGCCAGGCGGGGATGGCGCCTTTGGGGTCTACGTAGAGCAGCAAGGCGACTTCCGTTTTTCGAGCTCCGGCCGGACGCACCATCATCTCCCCGCACTTCATGACTGCCCGAACAGCCCCTTTTTTTACCGGGTAATCGTAATCGTTCAGGGATACCATATCCAGCACAATATAGTTTCGCTCCCGATCGAGGCGTAGGCTGTTATGCAGAATCAGCTCACGGTCGGAAAAGGGAAACGGCAGGCGGTTTGTGCTGTAAGTGATCACCTCCACATCAGAAACGATTTCGAGGCTGAATTTCTCCCGGATATCCGGCATCCATTCGTCAACAATTTCCAAGCGTCGCATGACTTCCATGATCTGCCCGATGGGGGCTTCCATCATGCCCGACGCCCGGAACGCCAGAACCCGCGACCCCTGAACCCTCTTTGAAGAAATGGTGAGGCCCTGGTCCGAAAAAAGGATTCGCCAGTCACCTTCCGGAGTGCAGAGCTTCCCGACAGACCCGCTCCCCGCCCAAAGCCCGACCGGCAAGAGAACAAGGATCAATAGAATAATGGGTGTTGTGGCTTTCAATGGTCGCGTTCCGGTTCCTCGGTGCGGTTAGAAGCGATAGGAAACGGACAAAAACAGATAATTCAGCCAGGCAATATTATACGTATCATCGGTATCCACGCCGCCTTCCAGGGTGCGATACCCCACGCCGAGGCCCCACCGATCGGTCAGATCATATCGGACCTTTAACGCCAGATCGAGGGCTCGGCCCGGCCCCCCGGCGAGGCCGTCAAAGTCGAGAATCCCTGTCCAGCGTTTTGCGAATGCATACTCTCCGGAAAAAAAAACGAGTGGCGCAACACCCACATTCTTGTCGGACGTCGAAACTCCGGGTTGGCTCAGTTCGATCTCAGCATCACGGATCAGCAACGTGCCGCCGATCCGGAGATGCCATCGCTCTCGTTTTAAAAATGAATACTTGTAGGTCAATCGATAAGTGTTGAACTTGTAGGTGCCTTCGGTATCCACCCCGGGGGCGAAAGTACTCCCATTAAATGAAGTCGGCCGGTCCAGGGTTCCGGTGCCGCTGATCTGAAGGGGTATGTAGACAAATCGCAAGCCATGCCGCTCCCATTTGTCCCAGTCGAACGTGAGCCGGCCGGAAGCGTATGGCCCGGCGCCGGTCAGATCTTTGAACGAAAACTCGGTGCCCGTGTCTCCGGGAATCCGGACATCATTGCTCGTCTGCCAAACAGGGCCGACTTCCAGTTCCAAGCCGAAACGCTTTCGATCCTCTTGGGCGTCCGAACCCACAGGGAAAGATATCAGGAGTGTTGCCAATAAAAAGATATTCAAACAGGAGCAGCGGAGCATTATTCCCCCCTCTGATTCTATTTTTAAGAATACAATCTAAGATGGCCTGAACGCATTTCAGGCCATCTTAGGGATAGTCGAATACGGACCTCAGAAACAACCGGATGCCATGGCTGTCTTCGCTGAAGCGATAACCGATACCGATCCGATCCAGCCAGAGCAGCCAGAATTGTTGGAGGTCCTTGGTACCGACAGCCAGTGCGACTTCCATCTCCTGATCGATCGATACCGGCTGTTCCAGGAAGACCCGGAAATCGAGATCGTTAAAGTACCAGTAGTATAGAAGGTGAGGCCGTATCAGTAGTTGCTGTCCCCTGAAGGTGGCCTTGCCGAGAGGGTAGTCGGCCTCCAGCCCGGCGAGAAAGCGGCCAAATGCGCTGGATCCACCGGGATTGGGTGTATAGCCGTACCATTGCAGTCCGTTGAGCAGGTTCAAATCCGCCTTTCCCCATTGGAAGGCATATCGGCTGTCGACCCCGCCGAAGTATATCCATGCGGATTCGTCCCCGTCTATTGTCGTGCCCCAGCCGGCGTTGGCAAAAGGTCGGATCATCCAGCGTCGGGCCAGGGGAAGAAAAAACTCAACACCGGGCACCACACTGACCGTCGTAAAATTCTCCTCCAGGTTCTGAAAATCAAACTCCTCCGGATTGATGGTCTGCAAGCCGATGGATATCGGAAGGCGTACGTTGAACGCGTATCCGTGCTTTTTTATGTTGCGGACTCTGAGTCTCGGCTTGACGGTAACGACAAAGGTCTCTTCGTCACCGATCTGGTAGGCACCGGTGCCGAAGGCGGGAGAATAGGCCCAATGATAGAGGTTGCCGGTACCGAACTCCTGGGCCAGGATCGGCTTCGGCGACCCCGTGATGATAAGCGAAACAGCTACAAGTCCAAGTAGAAAAACCCGTTTCAGGGATAGCTCGGGTAGACACCGCAGACCGTTTCCGTAGTTCCGGAGCTGTCGGCCAGCGTTGTGTTCCATCGCCACTACTGCCTTCCGTTCGCTAAGGACCTGCATCGGGAAATCCTCGGATCAATACCCATTTATGGTTTATCGATATTACTCGGATGTTGCCCAAAATATCCGAGATAGAAGTCAATCTGCCACTTCGCCCCGGCATAAATTATATTTCCCAGTTGCTGCTTGCTGGGGCCCTGCTCCAGAGCCCCGAAATCGTAATAGCCGATTTCCTGCACCACCTTCACCGTGGAGGCCAGCATGACCGGCATCTGGGCGTAGACCACCCAGCTCTGCTGCTCGCGGGCAACGTTCGTGTCGGTATGCATCCAGCGGTGCCCGGCGCCGGTTTCAAATTTAAGCCTTTCGGTGAAGTTCCAATGAAACAGCAGTGCCGCCACCAGGGTGGTGCTGTCTTTGAGGGAGTCGCCCTCGAATCGGGGCAAATCATTATCGAAATGAAGGTTGCTGACGAGACCAGAATTCAGGGCGCCGTAAGTGCCAAGATTTTTCCCGTAGTAGACGCCGGCCCCTATGTGGCCGGCGTTAAATCCGCCTTTGCCGGCGAGTCCAACTAGAAAGGAATTGACAGCCACGCTTTGATTGGAGGCGTCCACCAGGTCATAGGTCTGGTATCCGGCCTTTAATCGAACGTGTAACTTATTCCATTGGTGTTTGTAGGCGATCTCGATCTTCGGCAACACCACATCGCTGTCGAGTGCGAGTCTTTCAGCACCGGTGGTGGCGAGGCCGAAATCTTCAGGTACCGTTGTCGTGTTGACTACATCGCCTGTAGTCCCCGTCAAGCTCGTTTCCAAGACCGTGTTCTCCGGAATGTTCGGCTGGATCAGGGCTAGCTGGAATTCCCCCATTATCAATTTGAGTTGGGGCTGCCGACCGGCGAAGGGATCGCCGATGTTATACAGCGTCTGGTCTGTGAATATGACCTGGTTGGAAAAATTGGAGGTGATGGGTGTAAAATTCTGTCCGACCAGAAGGGAACCCCAGCCAAAATCCCAGGTACCGTAGAGAAGCCGGAGATTCGCGTTTCCCCCGGAAGCGCCGTATTCGAATCGCCCGCCGACGGCCCCGGACTCCACGATGGCACCGATGCGGCTGTTTCCTCGCAGATTCCACTCCAGGTCGGTGTCGGCGACATTATTGGGGTTGGTGGGAACATCCCCGCTTTGCTGAACATAGAAGGTGGCAAAACGGGCACTGCCGTAGAAATTCCATTCGCCTGAATTTGCCGTGCCGGGAACCGATGCCAAAGTTAGGGTCAACAAAACAATGAACATACGTGCCACTCGAGGTCGGATCACGGGGTGCCTCCTTCATCGGTTTTGTCGGTCCGCCCATTCCAGCAGAAGAAGGCTATCTTGGCAAGGTGATTTTTTTAAGTTGAAGAAAAAAAAGGGAAATGCCCTGGCGGGCATTTCCCTTTCATTGTTTTTCTACAAGCCGCTATGGTACGTAAATTAGTCGCCGGTGGCAGCCTTGTGGGTCTTGATTTCGACCTTCTCGGTCAGGCCCTCATAGTAGTCGCGAAGAATGGCAACGACCTCGTCGCGGCCGAAGTGATCGGGCAGCTCGCCGCCTTCGGAAAGCATCTTTCGCAGCATGGTGCCGGAGAGCAGCACTCGGTCTTCCTTGGTGTGGGGGCAGGTTCGCAAGGAAGCCATGCCGTCACACTTGTAGCAGTAGAATGTCCAGTCGATCTTCAGCGGTGTGCAGACCAGGGCCTTGCCTTCTTCGGCCGGGGTCGGGATCTTGTCGAAAATGGTCTGGGCTTCGAACATTCCGTAGAAATCGCCAACGCCTGAATGGTCACGGCCGATGATCATCTTGGAGCATCCGTAGTTCTGGCGGAATACGGCGTGGAGGAGGCCTTCGCGAGGCCCGGCATACCGCATGTCGAGGGGGTAGCCGCCCTGAACCACGTTCTCTTCCACAAAGTAGTTCTTCACCAGGGAGTCGATGCACTTCACCCGAACTTCCGCCGGAATGTCGCCCGGTTTCAGGTTGCCGACCAGGGAATGGATGTACACACCATCACAAACTTCCACGGCAATTTTGCAGAGGTATTCATGGGAGCGGTGCATGGGGTTCCGCAGCTGCAGGGCGGCCACTTCGCTCCACCCGGCGTTTTCAAAAATCTTTCGGGATTCGGCCGGTCGATGATAAATGCCGGCATACTTGGTCGGATATTCACCCTCGCTCAGCACCTTGACAGGTCCGGCCAGGTTGACCTCTTTCTGGCCCATCACCATCTGAACGCCGGGGTGGTCTTCCTTGGCGATCTTCCAGAACTCTTCGGCGGTCGGGGTGCCTTCACCCATGAACACTTTTTCACATTCGTAGGTCTTGTCGGCATCGGTCATCTCGAACTTTTCGGTGATCTGCATGGTGGCCATGATTTCATCACCTTCCGGATCGTACAGAGCGATTTCGTCGCCGACATTGATGTCAGCCGCATCTTCTTTTGTCACGTCCAGGCACACCGGAACCGGCCAGAAGGTTCCGTCAGCCAGCAGGCAGCTGTCGACGACACCTTTCCAGTCCGCCTTGGTCATAAAGCCGGTCAGCGGGCTGAAGCCGCCGATACCGATCATAATCAGGTCCCCTTTGACGCGGGGAGAAACTTCCACCTTTTTAAGGCCTTCCGCTTTTTTCTTTTCTGCTTCCAGTTCTGCGCCTTCGAGCAGGCAGGTGGTCAAACCCTTTCCTCCATGGGGTGGTACAAGTTTCGCCATTTGTTCCCTTCTCCTTTCACGTTTTATTCACATTCACCGTTGTCGAAACGGCAGTTCGCCTTTAAACCGAATTAACCCACATAATAAGCCTGTATCTATTTGTCAAGCGGAATCAAGGCCCATTTTTTGCAATGATTATACGCATGTTTGCTGGATTTGAGAGTTCCGGGAAGCAGCGGTTTCATCCGCCTCCGGAACACACCGGAACTACCTGTTTTCACATCACAGATTTTGTGTCCGGCGGTTTGAAGACCTGAAGCCGGCTATGAAATAATGGATGTCATGGCCATCCAAGGACCACTCAAAAAAACGATCATCATCCTGACGGGTCTGCTTTGTCTGTCCATGGCGGGGATGGTTTTGATCCGCGCGTATGTCCGACACCAGGATGCGCAGATGCGGGCCAGACAACAGGAGACCATCCTGAATGCGGGAGCACATTTCGAAGCCGGGCGATTCGATGAGGCGATTCCGATATATCGGGAGATCTTAGAGACACTGACATCGAAGGAATCCCCGGCTCTGTATTCGGATATCCAGCGAAAGCTCGCCACCTGCTATCTGGAGATGGCGAAATCGAAAGACAGTGCAGATAACCTGAAACATGGAATCGAGGCTCTGGAAGCGGTGTCGGGCGGTATGGCCGCCGACACCGTATCCGAAGCATACGGCCGGCTTCAGAAAGATCTGGCAGCCGCCTATAAGGAACTGGCGTTGATGCGAAATCCCCGGGAAAACTACCCTCGCGCGATCAAAGCCAATCAGGAAGCCCTGAACGCATTTACCTTGAAGCGCCATCCGGACACCTACGCCCGGCTCCAGAAAGAGATCGGCCTGGCCCACCGGAATCTGGCGGAGTTGGAGGACACTCGGCAGAACCTGTTTCGTGCCAAGGATGCCTTCCAGGCCACCCTGGCGGTTTACACCCTGGATAGCCATCCGTTCGAATACGGTATTTCTCAAAATAATATCGGCGCCATTCTCATGGGTCTATCCACAGGGGATGAGCCGGCCGCCTACCTGGAAGACGCCCTCAAGGCCTTTGAGGCGGCAGAGACCGGATTCGACCCTAAAACCCATCCGTTCGATCTTGCCCTGGCAATGAACAACAAGGGCCTTGTCTATAATAATCTGTCTGTTGTTCAGGAATCCGACGTCTATCTGGACCTCGCTATCGAATCGTTTGAGCGGGCCATCAAAACCATACCGCCGGACAGAAATCTAAAGTTTCAACGCATTATCAGACAAAATTTGAGCCTTGCTCAAGAACGGAGGAAGCAGGGGGCGCAGGGGGAAACGGATTAGATACTGGATGCTTGATGCTCGATGCTTGTTCGCCACCGGCGGGCTGCGGGTGTCGGATGTCGAGAGGAAGGTTTCAGGTGTCGGGTGTCGGGTTTCAGGATACAGATGTCGGAGGTCGGCACGTCCTTTGATGGTCAAACGGGCCCACGGGCAGACGGGCCCACGGGCAGACGGGCTAACGGGCAAACGCCAACCGGCCAACCGGGTATTCGGAATAAGGATAGTGTCCTACCTTGGTTAGAACCCAGTACCCAATACCCAGTACCTACTTCTCTACCCCATCAATCCGTTTCAACCAGAAGAACAACCCCACCCCGGCGATGATCATCGCGGCGCAGAGCACCTGGCCCATGGAGAGAAAGAGCAGCACAGGGCCCAAATGGGCATCGGGCTCTCGAAAGAATTCAATAAAAAACCTGACCGTCCCGTAGCCGATGAGAAACAGGGACAGCATGGCCCCTTCCGGAAGGCGGGCTTTGCGAAGGCTCCACAAAATGATGAACAAAAAAATGCCTTCGAAGAACGCTTCGTAGAGCTGCGACGGATGGCGGAGAACGCGCTGGGGGGAGAGGGGAAAATACATGCCCCAGGGCATATCTGTGACACGACCGTACAGCTCGCCGTTGATAAAATTGCCGATCCGCCCGAAGGTGTATCCGAGCGGAATGGTCGGTATCAGCAGGTCCGCCATCTGTCGGAAACGGAGCCCGGCCCTGCGGACATACAGCCATGAAAAGAGAATAATGGCGATCAATCCGCCATGAAAGGACATGCCGGAAATGCCGGTAAAATGGAATCCACCGGAAAATGAAACCGGCAGAAATATTTCCAGGGGATGCTTTAGATAATATTCAAGGTTGTAAAACAGAACATACCCAAGTCGACCGCCAATAATGACGCCCAGTATCCCGACCGTCACCAGATCGGTAATCTGGTTTACGGTAATGTTGGAAAACCGGCTTTCCCGGGCCCATCGGTAGCGCATGAGCGCATAACAGACGCCGAATACCACGATGTACATCAGGCCGTAGTATTGGAGTCGAAATGAGCCGATCTGAAAAATGACCGGATCGATCCGCTCGGGGAGATGCTGCCACCAGTGCCAGAATTCATCCATTCGCTGTGGTCCTGTATCAATTCCAATATTCGATGGGGTGCTTCCGTCAATTAACAGGGTGATTATATCAATATCAAGTGAGTTCTGATATGTTTGATTCCGAAATTAAGTGGTCTGGAACACGTCACAGAAGAAATCCCATGAACAAGAAACTTCATATCCGATCTAAGATCTGGATCGAGGATGATCGAGACCGTGTGGTGTTCGGGCAAGGACGGCTGAAAATTCTGGAATCGATCGAGCGGAACGGGTCCATCAGTGCGGCAGCCCGGGAACTTCGGATGAGCTACCGTGCCGTATGGGGAAAAATAAAGGCCACTGAAGAGCGGTTGGGGAAAAAGCTGCTGTCGAGGAATGTCGGCGGCGGTTCATCGCTAACGCCGTTTGCCATGGGCATCATGAAGCAATTCTACCGCCTGAGGCGCGACATTCAAAAGGATGCCGATACGATTTTCGACGATCTATTCTCAGACAAAGGATCGTCCGACACCTAATAGAAACGGCAATTCCGACCGACAGCCGGGATTGCCGTTTATTGGATGGCGGAGAGAGAGGGATTCGAACCCTCGGTGGAACTTTCGCCCCACACTCGCTTAGCAGGCGAGCGCCTTCAGCCAGCTCGGACATCTCTCCAAAAAATTGTTACACAATTTTTTACAAGCGCGGCTGCGCAACAAAAAATTTTCAAGGAAAATTTTTTGGCGGAGGGAGTAGGATTCGAACCCACGGAGGTGTTACCCTCAACGGTTTTCAAGACCGCCGCTTTCGACCACTCAGCCATCCCTCCAAATTGAACCTGTTTTTCTATCATCGAACCTATATGGGGTCAACCGGTTTGTTGGAAAACGCTTGATGACCGGGTTCCTCCGGCAATCACGACAGACATTTTAGGACCCTCACGGACTTGAAACCTCGGGTTCTCCGGGACACGTTTCATCGGGCGAAAAAAAATCCAAAAAACCCTATTTTGCCGGTTGACACGCCGAATATTTTATGGTTTCAGAAGCGTTCTGATAAGGCAGAACGCGCAGGTTTCTGCGCCAATTCATCATATAGGGGACCCGTATCATGAAACAAAAATATGTCATTGAAATGGATCCGGAAAACGGCAGTTTGATCCTGAAGGAATTTGCTGAACTGGATAAGGACATCCTGTCGTTTCTCTGCCAGCAATCGTACGACATGGCCGCCATCGAGGGGGCCGTTTCCGGGGGAAAACCGGCAATGATTGCGGCATTGCGCACCGACAACATGTACCCACCGACGGTGTATGCATCCGAAATTGCAGAACGGGCCATGACCATGCTGTCCAGCGGTGACCCGGTCTCCAAGGAAATCCTCTTTGATGCCAGTACCTTCCTCGCCAAAGAATCGGAAGAGACGATTGCCGAAGAGGAAGACGAAGGCGAAGATGGGGAAGAAGGTATCGAAGATCTTCTCAAAGGGGATGTAGACGAAAAATATGAAGGCAAAAACATCGGTAATCTGAAGTCGTCGATTAAAATTGCGGATAACGAGTCTCTGGCGGTGGATGACGACGCCTATCCCGCCATGTCATGAAATCTTTTCTGTTTTTCTGAATGACATGGCCGGGTACGCCGGCCATGCTATCGCATCTTTTCCGTCGTTTGCTAAAATGCAACCTCATGGTTTTGGCAATCGTTTTCTTCCGGTCAACCGACATCTATAGCGAATGTCATAATTCCGTTCCGATAGGAACATAGGGACGGCGTTTGCAGTTGCAGGCGGGTACGGCGTGTTGGGGCGAAGCCTTGGCGAAGACCAATGCCCCGCCCTACGAAAGTTCAACGAAATCCGTCATGTAGGGCCGGGCACCGCACCGGCCTTCTGTGTTCGTAAATCGGAACATATTTCTGCCAACCGTTATAACATCCAATCTCTCCATTCCTTTTATAGTGGTTGCAGCAAAAAACGTTCCGATTACCGGACGTATTTTTGCTACAACCACTTCTGCCGCCATCCATATTTCGGAACATGTTTTTGGCAAGCAGTATAGATTCCTTTGAACAGGCAAACCGTTATGTCATAGATGATATAGCGATCCGTTTTCACTCAGATATTTTTTGACATTGATGGACACATCGACTATGGTGATGGCGTTCATTTCGACGTATCCAGTAATTCAATATCCTCCAGATTCTCAGCGAATGACGTGCATGCAACGCTCGGGATCAAACAGATTCGAAGCACCCAACGCAGAACCCAAACACTAACGAGCTCCACCCCGCGGAAATAAATTCCGGTGAGGGGTATTCATTCGATAGGGGCATAACCCCATCGAATTACCAGCTTATTTTTTCCTGCCGATTCCAATCCGCACGCCTTCCGGAATCAGCAGCATTTATATATCCATTCGTGTATGTATAGAGGGGAATCATTTCCATCAATCGCTTCAGGCCGAAAGGAGGGTTCCGTATGCACGTTACTAGACGGGAGTTTATCCAGATCACGGGTGCAACGGCCGCCGGTCTTGCCGTCAGTGGTCTGGGATTTGACCTGTCGCCGGTCAAGTCCCACGCCCGGATGCTCAAGACCAAGTATGCCAAGGAAAGCACCACCATCTGCTGCTACTGTGCGGTGGGTTGCGGTGCGATTGTGCATAACAGCATGAAGGGTGACGGACGGGTCATCAACATCGAGGGGGATCCCGATCACGTCATCAATCGCGGATCGCTGTGCTCAAAGGGAGCGTCCCTGGCCCAGCTCACGGAAAACGAGCTGCGCCTGACCGAACCGATGTACCGGGCCCCCTTTTCCACAGAGTGGAAGAAGGTGTCCTGGGACTGGGCACTGACCCAGATCGCCAAAAGGGTCAAGGCTACACGGGACGCGATGTTCGAAAACAAGAATGCCAAAGGACAGGTCGTCAATCGAACCGGCGGTATCGCCTCGGTGGGCAGCGCCGCCATGGACAACGAAGAATGCTGGATCTACCAGGCCCTGATGCGGGCCATCGGTCTGACCTACATCGAACATCAGGCCCGTATCTGACATAGCGCCACTGTTGCGGCTCTGGCAGAGTCGTTCGGACGCGGCGCGATGACCAATCACTGGATCGACATCCAAAACAGTGATTGCATTATGATCATGGGCAGCAATGCTGCCGAAAACCATCCCATATCTTTCAAGTACGTCGCAAAAGCCCAGCAAAACGGCGCCACGCTTATCAGCGTCGATCCCCGGTTCACCCGGACATCCGCCAAGGCGGACATCTTCTCGGCACTCAGGTCCGGGACGGACATCGCCTTTCTGGGAGGCATGATCAAGTACATTCTCGACAACAATCTGTACAGCAAAGAATATGTGGCCAGCTACACCAATGCGCCGTTCCTGGTAAACAAGGGCTTTAAATTCAGAAACGGTGTGTTTTCCGGCTACGACTCGAAGAACCGGAAATACGACAAGAAAGCCTGGGCATTCCAGATGGACCAATACGGGGTCCCGAAGATGGACCGGACCCTCAAAGATCGACAAACGGTCTTCCAGCAGATGAAAAAGCATTTCAACCGATACAACACGAAGACCGTGTCGAAAATTACCGGAACGCCCGAAGCCGATCTCAAGCTCATCTACAAAACATATGCGGCCACCGGCCAGAAAGGTAAGGCCGGCACCATCATGTACGCCATGGGCTGGACCCAGCACACCACCGGCGTACAGAACATCCGCACCATGGCCATAATCCAACTGCTGCTCGGCAACATGGGCGTGGCCGGCGGCGGGGTCAACGCCCTGCGGGGTGAGTCCAACGTGCAGGGGTCCACCGACCACTGTCTGTTGTGGCACATCTGGCCCGGATATCTGAAAACACCGAGGGCGTCCAATGTGTCACTGGCCGCTTACAACGAGAAATGGACCCCAAAAAGCAACGATCCCAAGAGTGCCAACTGGTGGCAAAACTATCCCAAGTACTCGGTGAGCATGCTCAAGTCCTTTTTCGGAGATACGGCAACACCGGCAAACGACTTTGGATATGACTGGATGCCCAAGGTCGATGACGGGAAGGCGTATTCCTGGCTGGACCTGTTTGACGAAATGTATAAAGGCACCTTCAAGGGATTCTTTGCCTGGGGCCAAAACCCCACCTGCAGCGGCTCCAACGCCGGAAAGGTGCGGGAAGGCCTCAAGAATCTGGACTGGATGGTCAACGTCAACCTCTTCGACAATGAGACCGGGTCGTTCTGGAAAGGCCCCGGGATGAATTCCAGCAGCATCAAAACCGAAGTCTTCATGCTTCCGGCCGCCGTGGCCGTGGAGAAGGAAGGCAGCATTACCAACAGCGGACGCTGGATGCAGTGGCGCTATCAAGGCCCCAAGCCACTGGGCAACAGTCAGCCCGATGGCGATATCATCATGGAGCTGTGCCTAAAGATCAAGGAGGTCTACGAGGATGGGGGCGCATTTCCGGAGCCGATCCGCAATCTCAAGTGGGATTACCTGACCGACGGCATGTACGACCCCCACAAAGTGGCCAAGGAGATCAACGGCTACTTTCTAAGAGACGTCACCATCAAGGGAAAGAATTTTAGAAAAGGCACCCTGGTTCCGAGCTTTGCTTACCTCAAAGACGACGGGGCCACCTCATCGGGCAACTGGCTGTACTGCAACAGTTACACGGAAAAGGGCAACATGTCCGCCCGCCGAAGCCAGAAGGACGCCCCCAATAACATCGGCCTGTATCCACAATTTGCCTGGTGCTGGCCGGTCAACCGGAGGATCATCTACAACCGGGCCTCTGTCGATCCAAAGGGACAACCCTGGGACAGCAAAAACTGGGTGATCCGCTGGAACGGCAGCAAATGGGAAGGGGATGTTCCCGACGGCGGATGGCCGCCGCTGCTCATGGCCGACGGTACACCGAATTCCAAAAGCAAGCATCCGTTCATCATGCGCAAGCACGGCCACGGACAGATTTACGGCCCCGGCCGGGCTGACGGACCGTTTCCAGAGCATTATGAACCTCTCGAATGCCCGGTGGAGAAGAACTTCCTCAATCCGAAAATCCTCAACCCGGTGGCACCGGTATACGGAACTGAAAAAGATACCTACGCCTCCTGTGACCCCCGGTATCCCTATGTGGCCACCACCTACCGGGTCACCGAGCATTGGCAGACCGGTGTGATGACCCGATACCAGCCGTATCTCATGGAGATGCAGCCCCAGATGTTCGTGGAAATGAGCGAACAACTGGCCAAGCTGAAGCAGATCGAGAACGGCGAGCGGGTCAAGGTGACATCGGCACGGGGCGAAGTCGAGGCTACCGCCGTCGTCACCAAACGGTTTACACCGTTCAAGGTGGGCGGCGGGACGGTTCACCAGGTGGGGCTGCCCTGGCATTTCGGGTGGATCAAGCCGACAACCGGCACCGAGAACAGCGCCAATCTGCTGACTCCGTCCACCGGCGATCCCAACACCCGGATTCCGGAAACCAAGGCGTTCATGGTCAACGTCGTCAAACTCGCATAGAAGGAGGTGATCTGAATGGCAAAATCGTTTTTGATCGATACCACATTGTGTACCGGTTGTCGGGGATGCCAGGTCGCCTGCAAGCAGTGGCATGATTTGCCGGCCGAGCCGACAGTAAACATGGGCTCCTTCCAGAATCCCCAGGATCTCTCTTTCACCACGTACAAACTGGTCCGGATGCAGGAGCATGTTATTGACGGTGGCCTTAAGTGGCTGTTTTTCCCGGAACAATGCCGCCACTGCATTGATGCGCCCTGCGAAGCCACAGCCGGTGAACCCACGGCCATCTTTACGGATCCCATGACCGGGGCCGTCCTTTACACGGCCATCACCAAGGATCTGCCCGCCGAAGAGATCATCGAGTCGTGTCCGTACGATATTCCGCGTATGGCGTCCGACGGGACCCTGGCCAAATGTGACATGTGCCAGGACCGGGTGGAAAACGGCCTGCTGCCGGCCTGCGTTAAGACCTGTCCGACGGGAGCCATGAGTTTCGGGGAGCGGGATGAGATCGTGGAACAGGCCAACAGTCATCTCATGGTGGCGCGAAAGAAATTCAAGAATGCGAACCTGATCGATGTGGACACCATTCGGGTGATCTACCTGGTCGCATTTAAACCCGAGCTCTACCACGACTTTGCCGTCGCCTCGAATGGCCAAATCGGCATCACACGGCAAATTGCCCTTCAGCGCATGTTCCGTCCCTTCAAACGGGCCGGCGCCCAGCTGATGAGAGGGTAGGTGTTCTATCCACAACGCTCGACTAGGTGTACGGACCGGGGACAAGGGTGACACGTGTTCGGAGACATAGGTAACACTTTTCGTGTTTCATTGTTCTTTTACATTTAGTTGCGCA
>Ga0056119_1000012_pt1 | contig 53744 bp, 45 predicted proteins | sample WorMettaBAHAMAS1_FD_80076 | JGI IMG/M metagenome (GOLD analysis project Ga0056119, IMG submission 80076) | Marine gutless worms symbiont microbial communities from Max Planck institute for Marine Microbiology, Germany - Olavius tantulus BAHAMAS.1 ...
ACCAACATTTACGTGTCCGTTGGGGCAGGGTGTCTGTGTTATGCCTGCTGTCTGCTCCAGGGGATATCCCAATCGGAACCCTACGTCCTCATCACCATGCTTTATGTTCAGTCCATGCATATTCTCAACAATCTCGTTGGAATCCGCGAAGACACCTATAATGACCCGGAGAGTGCGTCATTCTACAACAATCATAAAGGACTGCTGTCCTTCTTTTCCGTCATGGCCGGCGGCCTGGGGTTGCTGACCGCCCTGGCCATGGGTGTATTCCCGTTTCTGCTCCTGTTGGCCATGAGCGTCATGGGCCTTTCCTACAACAGGAGATGGATTCCCCGGGGTGCCGGCAGCCGGTATCGAAGCCTGAAGGACATCCCGGGCTCCAAAACCATATTAATCGCGCTCGCCTGGGGTATTGTAACTTCAGTATTTCCACCCCTTTCCGAAACCGGATCCATCACCCCCGCCAATTTGATGGTGTTTTTGATGGCGGCACTTCTGGTTCTTGTCCGGACGGCGTTTTTAGATATTCTGGACATCCAGGGAGACCGGGTCATCGGCAAAGGGACGATTCCGGTTCTACTCGGCGAAAAAGAGTCGATGCGCCTATTGAAGGCACTGCTGGGAGTGGTCTTGCTGCTGATGGTGATCCCCTCGGCATTCGGACTCACCAGTACTCTGGGCTATCTCCTGGCGCTCTGTCCGTTATGTCTTCTGGTCCTGTTTACTGCCCAAGAACGCGGGGCGGTGGTCTCCTGGATTCTTCCCCAATTTTTGGTGGAAACCTGTTTTGTGCTGGCCGGCGGAATGGGGTTTGTCTGGAGTCTTCTCCAATAAACCGCGCAGTGCCAGGCCTCAGAAAGTTTTACTTCATCCAAACCTTGGGGACACAAGAATGCCTAATATTAAAAATGCCTAAAGTGCCTAAAAGGGGAACGTGGATATCCTGAACCCACAAGTTGGCTGGATAAGGATGTGTCGCACCACCAAGGCCACGCCGAGCACGACGCTAACAACATGTTATTACACGATTATTCTTCGTGTCCGTCGTCTGCCCTGCCATAGTATTTACGACGGCGGGTGAGCTGCGTGGTGAAAATTATGCTACCGGAGCGTTCAAGATAAACGCAAATGGGAATAAGAGATGGGTTTCGATAAATTTAGGCAGTTTAGGCAATTTAGGCATTTAAGGCATTTATAGAAAGCAGGTCACGGTCTGCTTTCTACCAAATGGTGGGTTCCGTGCCGCTTAGCAGACGGCGGAGGTTGTCTTTATGGCGGATGAAGATCGCTGTCGCAATCAGCGCCGCCGTCCCGGTGAAGATCCCTGAGCCGGTCGCTTCCCAGACAGCCACAGGCAACACCGCCGCAGCTGCCAGAGAAGCGACGGATACCCGATTGAACCAGCAGAGACACAGAATAAAAACGAGCAGGGCCACCACAACCGCGGTCGGGCTAATCATCAGAAACGCGCCTGCGGTGGTAGCGACGCCTTTTCCGCCATCCTTAAATTTCAGGTACACGGGGAAGAAATGACCGGTGATGGCGGCAATGGCGATCGTGGAAACAAACAGTTGGCCCGGGCTGGTCGACATCGTCGCCGGTGTTATCGACAGGTAGACCGGTAAGGACCCTTTTAACACGTCACAGACCAAGGTCAGGACGCCAATGCGATTGCCGGCAGTCCGTCGAACATTGGTGGCACCGATGTTCCCGCTTCCTTCCCGGCGGATGTCCACATCCGAAAACAGAGCTGTCAACACCAGCCCGAAGGGGATCGATCCGAGCAGATATGCGAACACCGGCAACAGCACATATGCAGCATCCAACTCAAAGCACCCCATGATGTTCCTTTACCGTCGCTGGAGATGTATACCCCGGGATAATTCTTCTGCAGGTGATTCTGATCGCTATTGATCCCAAGCCCATTGATAACTATCATAAGGTGTCCGCCATGTCACTATCCGCTCACATGGGGACTGACTTCAAGAGAAGCGCATGGAACCGATAGTACTACCCATTGACGGTGTTCTGGATCTTCACACCTTTCGGCCGAAAGATGTACCGGATCTGCTCATCGACTACTTTACCGAGTGTATCCAACGAGAAATCTATTCCGTGCGCGTTATTCATGGTAAAGGGAAAGGCATTCTCAAGAGGAAGGTTCATGGGATTCTGAAGCGATGTGATCTGGTTGCCTCATATCGCGAGGCACCGGGAAGTTCAGGCGGCTGGGGTGCGACCCTGGTCGAATTGATCCCCCCATCCCATGGGCACCCCATCGCAGATAACGAATCGTGAATTTGCCGGATGTGTTAGCACATGCCGAATGGGAACACCGCACACGGGACACGGACAGGCATCCGTTTCAAGTCAGTCGGCAACTTACCGAGACTTCCTTCCGGCATAGGTTGAGGACGGTTTAGCCCGGGGAGACGGATTTGGGTTTCCCCACGCGATAGCCGCAGGCAGGGGTCGTGATGGAGCGAAGAACATGGTTCTACATATTACTCGGTAGCTATGCGGGGTGCTGGGTGCTGTTCTTCTTCTTTGGCTGGTTCGGGAAAAACGAACACTTGCTTCACCTGGCGGATTTGTTTGATAGCGATGTTGTTAATTTCCTTTTTCTCACCCACCTTTTCTTACTGGTTGCCCTGTTCATTGCCGAAGCGTGTGAAATGGGCCATCGCGGTTTGTTGCGATGGGGTCCGTTTCGACCCCGACTGGGAGAAGTGTTGATCCAACAGGGCTATCTCACCGAGCAAGAGCTTCAGGAGGCTCTGGAAATCCAGCGCATGAAGCTTGGCGACGTCCTCGTGAAATCCGGTTTCATCAGCCGGGAGCAGTTGGCCCATGCCTTGCTGGATCAACAAAGAAAGGCCCACCGAAAGTTGGGGGAGGTCTTAAGGGATCTGGGTTATGCCACGCGCCAGGATATCGGCTGGGGGCTTAGCCGGCTGAATCGAAAACTGGGCAAGATCTTGGTAGACATGGAATTACTCCGGGACGATGACCTAAAACGGGTCTTGGGCCGGATGTGGTATGGCCGATACAAGGGGGATATGATATGAGCCGATCTCCCGGCTTCTGCGCGGTTTCCCCTCCGATCTTGATCGGTATATGTTGAGCCAGTGACCTCCCTCCGGATACACACGCCTCCAGTAGTCAAACCTGAATCAGAATCCAAACGCCGGCGGTAGATTTCACAGGGTTTGCACAATTACTTGTGCATCGCTGCACATTTTTTTGTGCAAATCTTTATCCGATGCTTCTCGGACTTTTCCGGGCGTCTAATATTATTCTAATAAAAACGGTATTTTGTAATACATATTGGACCTGCGGCAACATTGGCACAAATCCTGCTCTTGGAAAATAGCGGGGCTGCCCACCGGCATTCGGGGGAAGTCCTTTCCGCCGAGATCGCCACCCGGCAGTCTGCCGAGGCGGTCGAAGAGAAATGGCACCACCATTCCACCGGTCTGACAGGGGGGAACCGGACCGGGCAGAATGTAACAGGGGAATTATCCGTGAATTGGTTTTGCCTTCCTTAGTCGGCGGCAGCCCCTCTAAAAAAGGAGGCCCGAATGGGCCTCCTTTTTTTAATCATTGAGTCCTTTCGCTACAACACCTGCGCCGGCGAATCCCGGAACCGCCGGTCTGGCCAATGAGTGCCGTTGCGGCCGTGGATAGAGAGCTGCACGGGTACTATTTCGCCATAGGGGAACAGTGGCTGCAAAACAGAAACGGGAAGCTCAAACGAGCTTCCCGTATATTGTTTTGGTGGAGCTGAGGGGACTTGAACCCCTGGCCTCATGACTGCCAGTCATGCGCTCTCCCAGCTGAGCTACAGCCCCGAACAAGAATTATATCTCTATCCGAATCGAAGGGGCTCTGTCAATACATAATGCAACATCAGGGCTACGGAAAAAGTTGACAAAGATCTGCAGGAGAAATAAAATATATCGTTTACATAATTATAATAAACTGATATTATTCAAAATATAAAGGTTATGGGGGTGCCCGGGGCTTGTACCCCTACCCAGACCCGGAGGTCGACACGGCAACCGGGATATAAACCACCCTTGGACCAAAGGAGGTGTCATGAACTCGAGACACTTCACACCGCCCTACGACGAGTCGGAGCAACCGGAGGGCATGTATAAGGAATTCAACGCCACCGAGCTGTACTGTGCCAACTGTAAACAGGCGGTTCCGGTGCGAAAGCGCCTGCTGCTGGTCTTGCCGGACGGGGAAAAATACGAATACTTGTGCGGGCGCTGCGGAAGCTCAGTCGGCTCGAAAATGGATAAAAGCAAACGGCCCATGTCCATTATTATTTAGCCCATAGCGGACATGCGGCAACGGCAGTAACATCTTCAAGCATGCATGGACATGCGGTGTGCTCGATCGGTACACGGTCTTATCAGAGGTGACCAACTATGCTCAGGTTGATGCGGGATTATGCAACGAGTTGGATGATCAAATTCATTCTCGGTGCCATTGTGATTGTGTTTGTGTTCTGGGGAATCGGAAGCTTTACCGACGAGACACCCACCCGGGTGGCTGTGGTCAACGATCAGGCGATCAGCATCGAAGAGTATCGGAATGCGTACAATAATATTGTGGAACAGCTTCGCCAGTCATTCGGCAGTCGGTTGGATGATGAGATGCTCAAAACATTTAATGTCAGGAAACAGGCCATCGATGGGCTCATCGATCGTGCGCTGATCATCCAGGAAGCCGAAGCCATGAACATGAGGGTCACCGATCAGGAGCTATCCGCGGCGATTCGCGACATCCCGGCATTTCAGAGGGAGGGGATGTTTGATTCCGGCCTATACCGACGTGTGTTGGAGCAAAATCGACTGACCCCCGAGCAATTTGAAATGAGCCAGCGAAAGGCGATGCTGGCCGATCGGATGAGCCGCCTCATTACCTCGAACGTCAACGTGGCCGATGGTGAAGCCAAGGAATGGCACCGGTGGCAGAATGCTGCGGTGGATATTGAATATGTGCTATTTGAGCCGTCCATCTTTAAAGATATTTCCCCTTCGGACGAAGAGATCACCGCCTTTTTTGAAAAAGACTCGGGCGCCTATGAGACCGAGCCAAAAGTGAAAGTCCGGTATCTCAAGTTTGCGCCCGGTGCCTTTACCGATGAAGCGACTGTAACGGATGAAGACATCGAAAGCTATTACTTGGCAAATCCGGAGGAATTCAAGTCTGAAAAAACAGTGCAGGCCAGACACATCCTGCTCAAACTTTCGCCAGATGCGACACCGGCAGAAGTTGAAGTGACGCGCCAGAAAATCGAAGAAGTTCTTGAGGAAGTTCGAAACGGTGCAGACTTTGGCGACATGGCCCGGCAATATTCTGAAGGCCCATCAAATATCCGTGGAGGAAGCCTGGGTACCTTCAAGCAGGGCGATATGGTAAAACCGTTTTCGGACAAAGCCTTTGCCATGAAGGCCGGTGAGGTGAGCGATCCGGTCCGGACCCGGTTCGGTTGGCACATCATTAAGGTCGAAAAGATCAACGAAGCGAAGACGGCGTCGCTGGAAGAGGCAACGACTGAAATCCGCCGCAAGCTGGTTCAAAACCGGGCCAAGAACCTGGCCTACGATGCAGCAGAAGCGGTTTTCGACCAGTCTTTCGAGGGCGATGATCTTCTGCTGGCGGCCGAAGCGCGGGGACTCGCGGTGGAAACGACGCCGCCCATCACTCGCCAGGGACCGGCCCAGGGAGTGAAAAATCGGGGTAAATTCGGTGACGTCGCCTTTGGTCTCCCACTGATGGACATCAGCGACATACAGGATCTCGATGACGGCTACTATCTTCTCCAGGTGTTGGAAAAAATACCGTCGGAGATCCCGGAATTGGATGCGGTCAAAGAGAAGGTGACCGCCGATGTGGTGCGGCAGCAACAGGATCAGCGAGCCCGGGAAGCTGCCGAGGGGTTTTTGAAACAGCTCCAAGATGGGAAGGACATGGCCGAGGCAGCCAGCGGTATGCAAGTGACACCGGCTCGTAGTGGGTATTTCAAGAGAAATGCGGCCATTCCGGACGTCGGATATGAACCCGCCCTGATGAATGCGGCCTTCGAGTTATCCTCGGATGCTCCATTGGCTCCGGAGGTTTTAAAAGGACGAAAGGGATACTTTGTGATCCGCTTAAGCGACCGAAAGTATCCGGCGCCGAACGAGTACGAGGCGGAAAAAGACAATGTTGTCCAGATGCTGACGCGGCAAAAGCAGCAAAAAGCGCATAGTGAGTGGCTGGCTCGGGTCAGAGACCGCAGCAATGTTGAAATCGAAGAGGCGTTTATAGAATAGCCCAGTAAATAAGTTACATCCGGAGGATCAGACGCTATGGCACAGCAAAGAGAAAAGGGGGAGAAATTATTCTCAACCAAGAAGTGTTACGAATGCTTTGAGCACGTTGCATTGGATGCTGTCGAATGTCCTTCCTGCAAATCACGACTCGGTCTGGTTGATCGAAACGGAATTGCCAAAAAACCGGTAGACTGGATTTCCTACGTCGTTTTTTTGGTGGCATTGGTGGCTCTCGTTCTGTTTGTCTGGAAGATTCTGCTAAAATGATCCATAGAAACCCATGATTCACGTTTCCATGGGAACCCATGTTGCCATGAAGCCAACGGGAATTCTCCCGTGACGACCCGATAGCAAAGGCGGAGTGCATGGACAAGCTGGCCGAAGCGGATAGAGCCTTTCTCCTGCAACTGGCCCGGTCGACGATCGCCGCAGAACTGAACAAGGGAAACCCGGTGCATCGACCCGACCCGCTACCCCCGGCTCTGGAGTAAAAGCGGGGCTGCTTTGTCACCCTTCACAAAAAAGGGATGCTGAGGGGATGCATCGGAACCATAGAGCCGATCCAACCGCTGACGGATGGGGTCGTCGACAATGCCCTCAACGCCGCATTTCGAGACCCCCGGTTTCCGCCCCTTAGCCCCGAGGAGTATGACGATGTGGATGTGGATGTGGAGGTGAGCCTCCTGACCGTTCCTGAAATCCTCGAATTCCACGACAGTAATGATTTGCTGGATAAACTCCAGCCCGGCGTGCATGGGGTGATATTATCCAAAGGCTGGCACCGGGCCACATTTCTTCCACAGGTTTGGGATCAACTTCCGGACAAAATAACATTTATAGAGCATCTCTGCCAAAAAGCCGGGATGGGCAACGACTGTTGGAAGGACTCCGGGGTGGAAGTCCGGGTTTACACCGCCGAACATTTTTCTGAATAGAATATCAGGTACTCGGTATTCGGTACTCGGTATTCGGTACTCGGTACTCGGGTGCGAACGGATTCAAGCATCAGGATCCAAGATCCAGGGAACTGCATCGAATGGTTTCCTTCTTCCCAGAGAGATCCTGAACCCCTGAATCTTTTATCTTGTATCCATTCCAGCATCCAGCCCGCCAGAGGCGGGCAAGTATCAGACGTTAGTCCCAATACCAAATACCCAATACCCAATACCTAATACCCGATACCCAATACCTAATACCCGTTGTAATAGCCGCCGATCCCCACCTCCAGCCGTTCCAAGACATCCGAAGGGATGTATTCCAGAAAGCGCGACGGACGCGTTAGGAACATTTCGGCGCCGCGGTCGTACCCTTGAATGGGGTAAGTGAAGTGGAGACTCTCCCGAGCCCGGGTTGCGGCAACGTACATCAGCCGGAGTTCCTCCTCGAGCTCAGCCTCGTTCCGTAACGCGTGAATGGAAGGGAAACGGCCATCGAGGGCCCAGATCACGAATACCGCCTGCCATTCCAGACCTTTCGCCGAGTGCACGGTCGACAAGACCAGATGATCGTGGGCCGGCGGACGACTCGACAGCGAATTCTCCATAACCGCGGTCAGCGGCTCCAACGCCATATCCGCCAAAAATTCCTCCATATCCCCATAACGCTCCATGATCGCCAGCAATTGCTCTAAATCTTTCGCTCTCCTCGGATAATCATCATAACGGTCTCTTAGGAGCGGAAAATAGTAGCCGAGCAATGTTTCACCGATTTGGGCCAGGGACGCCATGCCGCTGTCCAAGGTTGACATCAGCGCCTTGAGATTCTCAACACCTGCCGTATTTCTCGATTTCGGGTGGATCGATAGAAATCCCGAATAGCCGGAGCCCTCGATTTGTATCGCGTCATAAATATCCTGGGCGGTTTTCGGGCCGATTTTGTCAATGAGAAGCAAAATGCGATACCAACTGACCCGATCCACTGGATTGACCATCACCTTCAAATGGGCCAGCACATCCTTGATATGGGCTGACTCAACGAACTTGAAACCACCGTATTTGACAAACGGTATATTCTCCCGACCGAGTTCAATCTCCAGGTCGAACGAGTGAAAGCCGGCCCGAAATAAAATAGCAATTTGCTGAAGCGACACTTGCCGCTCACGGAGCTCCAATATTCTTTCCACAATATATCTTGACTGGATGTTCTCATCTCCGGTGGCGACCAGCCTGGGCAAGTTGCCCCCCGTCTTCCGAGTAAACAGGGTTTTGGAGAATTTTTGTTGTGCCTGCTCGATAAGATCGTTGGTCAACGTCAAAATGGGCTGACTGCTTCGGTAGTTTTCCTCCAGTCGTATAATTTTGGTGTCAGAGAACATCTCGGGGAAATGAAAGATATTCTCGAAATTGGCTCCCCGAAAGGCGTAAATGCTCTGGGAATCATCTCCCACGACCATGACGTTCCCATGAGACGCCCCCAGCCGGTAGACAATGTCCGCCTGTATGTGATTCGTATCCTGATATTCATCTACCATGATGTATCGATAGGTTTCCGATAGACGATCTCGGATATCCGGATGTTCAACGATTAACATCTGCAGGTGGGTCAGCAGGTCGTCATAGTCGAGAAACTGATGCTCGACTTTGCGCTGCCGGTAGGCGGCGGCGATGGCCAGTATGTCGTCAAGGCAGGACTCGAAGTGAGGATAGTCCTCATAAACGATATCTTCAATGGTTTGCCCCTTATTCACTGCCCGGCTGAATATGTTGGCCAACGTCTTTTTTTTAGGGAACGAGCGAGCCCTCACCGAAGAACCCATCTCTTTTCTGATAATGCCCATGAGGCTCTCGGAGTCGGTTCTGTCAAGGATGGAAAAGCCGGCATTGTAGCCAAACCGTCCGGCATATCGTCGCAAGACCATATTTGCGAACGAGTGAAAGGTACCACCGGCGACCCTTGCGCACCGGTCGTCGAGAAGTTCGGCGGCACGTGCCAGCATTTCCTGGGAGGCTTTCCGGGTAAATGTTAAAAGAAGAATCGATTCGGGCGGGACTCCTGCTTCTACAAGTCGTGCAACGCGATAGGTGATCGTCCGGGTTTTCCCGCTTCCGGCTCCGGCGATGACCAGCAGGGGCCCATGCAGGTACTCAACGGCCTCCAGCTGGACGGTATTGAGTTCCTCGCTATATCGAATCCGGGACGCTGTTCCCGGGTTCTTCTTTGAAGAGATGTTGATGGATGAGGCCATGGTGGAATCCAATCCGGCCGGATAGAAAAATTCTCTTTTCATCGTTTAATAAGTGATCTGTACAATCCCCAACCACTGGGGTAGCGGGAAAGCTCTATCTTTCACAGGTCAAAAAGGATGTCAACACTTCCCTGTGTTAGAGAAAATAACTAAAAAGATCTAATAGAGGTTCCAAACAAAGACAAATATGTGTATAACTTGTTGACAATTCTATTTTCTTGTATTAGGAGCAAATTTGACTACCTGTAGAAATTGTTCCTTCAACTCACAAAAGGAGGTCTCAAATGGTAAAAAGGATGCAAACCCAGTTGAAATCCGTTTCCAAAGCACTGGCGGAGTTGTCCAAAAAGGTAGATAAATTGAACAAGCAGCTGGGCCAGGTTGCTGTTGCAAAAGCGCCGGCAAAGAAAGCCCCTGCGAAGAAAAAAGCCGTGAAGAAGGCCGCTCCAAAGAAGAAAGCGGCAAAGAAAAGTCCTACTGTGCTGGATTCTGTCTACGACGTGATCAAACGCAGCAAGGCAGGCGTTACGATAGCTGCCCTCAAGGCAAAGACAGACTTGGAAGCCCGTCAGCTCAGCAATGCGTTGTATAAGCTGTCCAAACGGGGCGATATTGTTGCCAAATCTCGTGGTGTGTACAAGAAAAAGTAGCGACACCATCGATACTCAAACATAGCCTGGCATCAAGCCTGCTAAACATGCCCGACGATTCAAACGGCAGGCAGTTGGTCCGTTCTCCATTTGAATCGGTACGGACCACACAGCATACACCGCGTCTGTAAACCTCAACGTCGAACCTCCGACTCTGACCTGTTTGCGGTGGCCCTGGCTGAAACATGATATCAGGTCCATGCTGCGGTTTCGGTAAGAAAACAGCTTCATTTTCCTGCCTCGCCGTTAGCACGCCATACTTGCATGAAAAAAGTCTTCACTGGGCGGATAGCCCCAGTGAAGACTTTTTTTTTGGGGCGGCTCGGTGATGACGGCAGACGCGCCCTCGCAGATTCCCCCCAATCCACCGCCCCGTATTCTTGGCGTTGTATTTTAACAACGCTGCGTTATATTGATTGCGTCGTTGGAATACCCACTATTCGGAAGGGAATCCGCTGGATCATGGTGAACATCAGAAAACTCATCTATTGCATGGTATTGACCGCGCTTTTTCTGGCGCCGGTGCTCTCGTTCTCAGGCTGCAGCCGGCTGAGCCCGGAATATGCGACCACCACGCTACCGAAAACCGAACAGACCGTCGTTCCGTGGCCCCATGACCTCAGTGATCTCGAACCGGATCCCGCCGTTGTTTTTGGCCGGTTGCCAAATGGCTTTCGGTACGTGCTCATGAATAATGCCGAACCGAAACATCGAGTCTACATGCATTTGAACGTACAGGCCGGATCACTCCATGAAACCGACGCGCAACAGGGTCTGGCACATTATCTTGAACACATGCTGTTTAATGGATCGACACACTTCGAACCGGGGGAGCTGGTCAAGTACTTCCAGAGCATTGGTATGCGGTTCGGGCCCGATGCGAACGCACACACCGGCTTCAATGAAACCGTGTATGATATTCGCCTTCCGGATGGTAAGCCAACGAGTATCAAACAGGGCCTTCTGGTGATGCTCGATTACGCCCAAGGGGCATTGCTGCTGGAATCCGAAGTGGAGCGGGAAAGAGGTGTCATCCTTGCTGAAAAGCAGACACGTGATTCGGCGTCTTACCGCACCTTTAAAGAGACTCTGTCCTTTGAGTTCCCGGATGCGTTGGTTTCGAAACGGCTGCCCATTGGCATCGAAGAGACCATTCGCGCAGCAGATCGGCAAACACTGAACGATTTTTATAATACTTGGTATCGCCCGGAAACCATGATTCTGGTAATGGTGGGAGATTTTGATCTGCACACCGCCGAGTCTTTGGTGAATGAACGATTCGCCTCCCTGCAATCCAGAGCCCCGTCACGTCCGGAACCGGACATTGGGCCCATTGATCACAGCGGCACCCGCCCATTCTATCACTTCGAGCAGGAGAGCGGTGATACCACCGTCACCATTGAAACCCTAACCAAAATTGAGGCGCAGCCGGATTCGGCAGCCTTTCAAAAAGATATGCTGGTTCGGGAAATGGCCGACCAAGTGGTTCAAAATCGTCTTGACGCACGGCTGAGCCAACCGGGCGTGCCGTTTACCAGCGCCACAATCAGTTCGGGTGTATTTTTGAACCAAATTCGATCCTCTGAGATTACTGCCGACGGTGACCCGGAGCGTTGGCAGGCCATGTTGGCCGAACTCGAACAGACCCTTCGGCAAGCCATGGTGCACGGGTTTACCGAAGGAGAATTGGAGCGCGTAAAAAAGGATTATCTTGCCGATTTAAGAAAAGCCGTTCAGACCGCATCCACACGAGCGAGCCGTCGACTATCCAGAAAGATTATCCGAAGCCTGAATAGTAACCAGGTGTTCCTGTCCCCGGCTCAGGAACAGGCGCTCTTCTCTCCGTTCATCGAAACCCTGGATCTGTCCACCCTGGAAACGGCCTTCCGAAACAACTGGAGTCCCGCCCACCGTCTGATCCTGGTAACCGGAAATGCGGAACTGGAGAAGAGAAGCCAAGATGTCCTGACGGCGTTTCAGATGAGTGCCAGGCAGCCTGTGGTGCCTCCGAAATCTGTTGACATGGTAGCATTTCCGTATTTGCCGGAACCCGATCGCATTGGTCGCATCATTCATCGGAAAACTACACAGGATCTGGGGTTGACCCAGGTTGAGTTTGACAATGGCGTCCGCCTGAATGTGAAACGAACTGATTTCAAAGCTAACGAGGTGAGGATTAATGTCACCTTTGGATCCGGGAAGTCATCCGAATGGGCGGACAGCCCCGGTCTGGCAAAGTTCAGCGAGGAGGTCATCAACGAGAGTGGGCTGGGGCGTCTTACTTCGGAAGACTTGGCCCGAGCCACGGCCGGTACCAACACGACCGTTTCCTTTCGGGTCAAGGGCGATTCGTTCGTGTTCAAAGGGAAAAGCGTCCCGGACGAATTGACCCACCTATTTCAATTACTCCGGGCCCACATCCTGGATCCGGCATTTCGTGAGGATGCCTTTCAACTTGTGAAACAGCGAATTCGTCAGGAATATGCGGAGCTGTCCCGATCGGTGGAGGGCAGAATGCAATTGACGGGCAACCGGTTTTTATCCGGTGGCGATTCCAGGTTCGGATTCCCGAGCCAGGCGGAGATCGACGCAATCCGTTTGGAAGACATCCGGAGATGGATTCTACCCTATCTTGAGAACGGAATTCTGGAAGCCTCCGTGGTGGGAGATGTCCAGGAGGAGAGGGTGATTCAAACAGCGGCGCGGTACCTGGGCAGTCTACCGGTCCGTCGGGGAATCACCACCGAACGGACGGATCTGCCCACTTTTCCGAAAAGCCAGTCCCGGGAATTGGTCGTGCCGACCAAGATACCCAAGGGTCTTGTGGTTGTGGCCTATCCGACCGCCGACATGTGGGATATTCAGCGGACTCGGCGGCTGTCGGTGCTGGCCGGTGTCTTTTCGGAAAGGCTTCGGGAAGAAATTCGGGAAAAACTGGGTGCTGCGTATTCTCCCCATGCGTATAATGCCCCCAGCCGGGCCTACCACGGCTACGGTGTGTTCAAAGTGGTTATCCCCACCGATCCGAAGCGGGTTGACGAAGTGATCCGCGAGGTGAAGCGCATTGCCACGTCCCTGGCCATGGACGGCGTGTCAGAAGATGAACTTCGTCGGGTTGTTGATCCCATGGTGGCCGGAATCAAGGACATGCGGAGGGACAACCGTTACTGGCTCAATAGCGTCTTGACCAGTGTGACACGGCACCCCCAGCAGCTCGACTGGTCGCGAAGTATCGTAGCGGATTATGCATCGATTACAACGGGAGAGGTGTTTGAACTCGCCAGAAAATTCCTGGAAAACGGCGCGGCAGCGACATTGATTATCCGTCCGGTATCGGATCTGGAAAGTGCCGACCCGAACAGTGCATGAACTCTTTTCAGCGGGTGGCTGACCAGATGCAATATCAGAGAGTTATTCATCCTGCTGGGCGATTGTGTCAATATACAGTTTGTAACCCTCGCCAATGGATAAACGGGCTAAAAAGAGTTCACCCTACGGGTCAAAAGGAGAAGCCCATGGTCTTCGTTATTCGAGGTTTGCGGTAGGTTCACTTCAGCTTCACCTCGAAGTGCCTTGCCCATGAACTTCTCCTTTAGGTGCAATGTCCGGGCGAAGCATGCGTTGCGGTGAGGGGATGACCGGGATCGATCCCCGTCACTCGTTGGAAGACACAAATTTCAGTGGATCGGTGATGAAACTTTCGATTTCCCATTCCGAAACCAGATAAACCCATTTCGTCAATTGTTGACTTCTCTGGTTGGTTGGGACGGCCGGACCGGTTGGTTTCCCTTCCCCGGTCGGCTTTTCGGTGTCCATCGGAGCGACATCAACCCGTACACGGTGCCGCGCCGTCTCATCATCCCCCTCCACCTTTTCTCCGATGGTCACCGTATACCGGTGCCCGTCGGATAGCGTGTATTCAAACCGGTATTGCCCGGCCAATGGGTTTTTACCCGCCTCAACGTCTTCGATACGTAACGGAGAGAGCGCTTCGGCGACACGTTTTATCTCTGCGCGTTCCAATGGCCCGGACGTGGGAGCGGGTTTCAGCTCAAAATCCGATGCCGGATCCGATCGCTCCAGACTATATTGGGGTGTGTCCGAGGCCTTAGAGAAACTGTCGATGCGAAGCACTTTATCCGTCTCGATGTTTAGCAGTTCCCGGTTGAGCCACTCGGCCGGGGCTGTTTGGAGAAACTTAAAGGTTTTATCGACCAGGTAAATCGTGTCCCCCCCCGTCGGCATCAGATACTGCCCGCCTTTACCGGAGTCGCTTTGACGGGCTTTTCCCACAATCAAATCCACCAGACTACCGCCTGCTTCGGTTTCAAAGCGGACCTGGATCCCCTTGCCGGTGTCCGGCACGCCGGCTTGATCCGGCCCGTGGATGGCCAGCCGGGTCCGAATGTCTTCCGTGGCCTGAAAACCCCGCCCAATTTTCAGGTTTTGGACTTTTTTGACCAGTTCGGCAATCCTTGAGAAGTCGGCCGGAAACCCGTCCCGGTCAGCGACAACCCAGCCGTCCCCATTGTGGTGGAGGGACACGCTGCCGTCTTTATCGATGATACGGATCCGGTCAATATCCCGGATCAGTAGGTCGTCGAAAAGTTTTTGGCCCATGGCGGATTCTGTCTCCGCTTTGTTCCCAGGTCGAAAGATCATCACCGACAATCCCGCCAATACGAGGACAGCGATTACCAGAAAACCGAGAGTCTTTACCTTCATAAGCCCTGATCCATCCTTATTCAGACAAACTCTTCCGCCGCCGATACAGCCCGTAAGCCACACCCGCCAGGCTCACCATGAAGGCTACGGCGAATAGGTTGATAAATTTGATCCGGTTGCCAAGGCGATCGATGTCCGCCCGAAGGTTGCGCCGCACTTCCTTCAGCTCGCGATTGATGCGTATTTTTTCTTCCTGAAACCGCTGGATTTCCGCTTCCTGGGCTTCACTCAAGATCAGGTTCTGGGAGGCATATTTCTGTTGCTCCAGTTGTTGAAGCTTCAGATTTGTTTCTTCCACTTTTTTTACCAATTCTTGTTCTCTGTCCAACCATCTCGCCTGGGCCTTCTCTTCCAGTTCCTGAACTTTTTCGAACGGACGCTCATGGGTTCCCCGTGAACGGATGTCAATTAGGGCCTCAGAGCCGGTCATCAATTCAATGCTGTTCAGCAGAAAGTTCAAATTGTCATTGAAGATATTGGCTATTTCAAAGCCGAGAAAATTCTGGCGGTTGACGTAATACCCATCAAACAGAAAATCGGAATCGGCCATCACCAAGAGTGTCGACGGGCGTTGACTTTCAGTCAAATGGGGAGAAGCGGTTTTGTCCGATGGGGTTTGCGCAGCCTCGCCCTTTCCGTTATCGACAGGCAACGGCTGGCCGTCGGGAAACGCTGTTTTGAAGGAACCCCGAAGGATGACCGCCAGATCATAGGTCTCGGGTGTCGCTTTGAAATCCCGACGCAGCTCGCTTGCCCCGAATTGAGTTTTGAATGCATCTGTCTGCCCCGAGTACGTGCTCGACCGAAGCAGCGCTTCATAGTTAACGGGATGGTCGGGGACTTTCTCGATCGTTCCCGCCACCGGCAGGAGCATGCTTTCCAGCTTGGCAGTGATCACACTATCGTCATTGAAAGACTCCGGCGTTAACGACACCCAAAGTGGATTGTCTTCGATCTTTCCGTTTTGATCGCGAAGGCGTGTGGCAAGCCCAAAGTCCACCAGCACCTGTGTCGCGTTCATACGGATGCCCCATTGTTTGAAGAGTTTCGGCAATGATGAGGATTTGAGCATGCCGGGATTCATATCCATGATCGCTGACGGGTCCACCAATACCACCGCATTGCCGCCGCCAAGAATATACTGGTCGATGGCATAGCTCATCTCTTCACTGATATCTCTGGGATGAACGATCAGCAGCAGATCTATCGCTTCATCAAAGGCCACTGTTTTCGAAAACGGCGAGAATTCAGTCACGTTGTAGGTTTTTTTCAGTTCCTGAATGAACAACCACGGTGGCCCCTGGGGGGAGCGCTGGAAGTTGGTCCTGGCCCCGCCGAAGACCGGCAGACCGCTCACCACGCCAAGGCCCATTTTTTCCGACGATTGCACCCGGGCCACCACCCGGGTGATGTCATATTCCAGCCGTTGCTCCGCGGCCGGATCCAGCATCCGAATGGTTTCCTCCTGGTCGGCGGCGACCGCCACCAAGCCAAAGTAAATCTTTTCACCGGAGGGCAGATTGATGCCGTCGATGCCGAATTTCTGGGCCCATTCTTCCTCCTCTGAATCCGGTCTCGGATCATAGATCTCCACCCGAAGTTTTCCACCGCTATATAATTCGTACTCTTCGAGAAAATCGATCAGCCGGCTGCCGTAGTTCTTGATAGAAACCGGGATACCGGCATTGTTCTTGGAATAAAACAGCTTCAGGGTCACGTTCTGTTCCAGGTCGGATAAATTTTTTTTCGTGCCGTCGGATAGCGAGTATACATTGTCCTGGGTCAGGTCCCACCGCAGATTGATGCGGGACACCAGCAGGTTCACCAGAACGACGATGATCACCACCAGAAGGATGCCGCCCACCGATAACAGCGATTTCATCACGTTTTTTTTCTGATTGCTCATGGTTTCCGATCTCTTAGTGTGTTTTTGGCGATCGATTGAAACGACGTTTTGACCTGGATGGATCAGGCGGTTTTTCTGTTTTGTAAAACGGCAGCATTAATTGCCAGCATGACAAAGATGATTGAAAAAAAGTACAGCAGATCCCTGACATCCAGAACGCCCCGTTTGATACTGGCAAAATGCGGCAGAAACCCCATCTGACCCACCAGCTCCATCCACCATTTCGGAGCCCATCCGGAAAAAATTTCGGTGATGGGAGGGTAGCCGGCCAAGACAAAGAACAGGCAGATAACAACAGCAATGATGAAACTGATCACTTGACTTCGGGTCAGTGACGAGGTCATGGAGCCGATACTCAGGAATGCACCGGCCATGAGAAAACTGCCCACGTATCCGGCAAATATCGCGCCCATATCGGGGCTTCCGAGATAGAGGACGGTCACGACCATGGGAAAGGTCAGTAACAGACAGATTCCCAGGAAAGCCCAGGCCGCCAGGAATTTTCCGAGAATCGCATCGAAGATGGAAATCGGTAGGGTTAACATCAGCTCCAGGGTGCCCAATCGACGCTCCTCTGCCCATAGTCGCATGGCAACCGCCGGCACCAGAAACATAAACACCCAGGGATGCCATTCAAAAAAGCTTCGGAGGTCCGCTTGACCCATCTCAAAAAAATGGTTGATGTAGAACGTAAAAAAGCCAAGCAGCAAGAGAAAGATCACGATAAACACATAGGCCACCGGGGACCCAAAATAACCCGCCAGTTCCCGTGTGAATATGGCGCGGATTGAACGGATAGATTCTGCTGTTCTCATCTTACTCCGGTACTCCTTCCGTGGCGGAACATTTTCCGTCGTCAACTGGTCGTAATCGCCCGAAACACCTCGTCCAGCCGTCCTTCTTCGACAAACAGCGCGTGCACCGTAACAGAACGATCCGCCAACAGCGCCAAGATTCGATCGGCAATCGGCGGTGCGGTGGGATCTTCCGGGAATATGCGGATATGCGCCTGGCGGTCTTCCTGCTCCAGAATCTCTGCTGCCTTGACGCCGGGGTCATCTTGCAAAAGCATCGGCACGGCCGCCGGTTCTTCGGCGGTAATCCGAACCATCAGAGAGCCATGGGTCGGCGATTTGGCCTTAAGCCCTTCCGGAGTGTCGTCGGCCACGATCTCGCCATCGGCAATGATCATGGCTCGGCTGCAGACGGCGTCTACCTCATCCAATATATGGGTGGAGAGGATGATCGCTTTTTCCGCCGCCATTTCCCGTATCATGAGCCGGACCTCGTGCTTCTGGTTGGGATCGAGCCCGTCGGTGGGCTCATCAAAGATCAGGTACTCCGGATCGTGAAGGATGCTTTGGGCAAAGCATACCCGCTGTTTGAATCCTTTGGACAACGTGCTCACGGTCTGGAAGCGCACATTTGAAAGAAAGCATTTTTCAATGGTTTCATCCACGGTCGCCTGCCGCGATTTGCCGTCCAAGCCGCGTACTTCGGCGCAGAAATTTAAGAAATCGACAACTCGCATATCCCGGTAAACCGGTGCATTCTCAGGCAGGTACCCGATTTTACGTCGAGCGTTCAGGGAATCCTCGACAATGTCACAGCCCCCGATGACCGCCGTTCCCCGGGTGGGCGGCAAAAATCCGGTGATCATGCGCATGGTGGTGGATTTTCCGGCACCATTGGGTCCGAGAAATCCCAGGATTTCACCCTTTTCCACTGTGAACGAGACGCTGTTCACAGCGGTTTTTGTGTCAAACACTTTGGTCAGGTCAGTGACTTCAATCATAATTTTCTCCAAACGGAAACTTCTCGTACGGTGGCCTCCGGACCATCCCGGGTGACGCCTGATAGACCATGGGAGTCGGCATGGAAAGTGTCCTTCAATATCATCTCATGGCCGGTCCGCCCTAGCCCCGCCAGCCGTCCTCGGAAATCCTACGCAGGGCTTTCCAATCAAAAAAGCGACCTTATATTAATGTACTTTTAATCTGATAGGCACAGATTCTTGAGAACCTGATGGATTGAACGTTCGGGGACACAATTCGGGACGAAATTAACGATTTTTTCATTTTTGTCAAGGATTCTTTGAGCTTCGAACGTGTTGCCCGTGCGCTGCGGTTCTGCTATGGAGAGTGATCCATTTTACCATCCTGGAAGGTTTGTGAATGAGCCAAGAGAACGTATCCGCCGATTATCTGAACAACATCTGGAAGTTCTTTGCTTCCCTTCAATTGACCATCGTTGTGTTGTTATCGCTGGCCATAACATCCATTATCGGCACTCTGATTCCCCAGAACGAAGCCCCCGCCGTTTACTTTCAGGCATTTGGACCATTTCTGTACCGCCTCTTCGAAGTTCTGGACATTTTCGACATGTACCACTCCTGGTGGTTCCAGATGTTGATCTTGTTACTGACGGTCAATGTGCTGGTCTGCTCCATCGATCGGCTGTCGGTGACCTGGAAAATTATCTTCCCGAACAATCCCCGGTTTACCCCCGCCCGCTTCAGATCCCGGAAAAATAGGCATGAATTCAACGCCCCGGATTCACTGGAAGCCCTGTCGGAAGCCTACCGACCCGTGCTGGCAAAACGGTTCCGCTACACCAACAGTACTGGGACCGATACCAGGGTGGCCCTGTTTGCCGAAAAATGGCGTTGGGCCAGATTGGGCGTCTACATTGTTCATCTGGGCGTCATTTTACTTCTGATCGGTGGCCTGGTCGGTTCCCTATTCGGGTTCGACGGTTTCGTCAATATCCCTGAAGGTGAAAGCGTCGATACCATCCGCCTGAGAAATTCCATGGAGACCAAGAAGCTGGATTTCACCATCCGTGCCGACGATTTTGACATCAGTTTCTACAATACCGGTCAGCCGAAAGAATACCGCTCGAGCCTGACGATACTGGAGAACGGAACGCCGGTGCTGCAAAAAGATATTATCGTCAACGACCCGCTCCGCTACCGGGGGGTCAACATGTTTCAAGCCAGTTACGGGGAACTGACGCCACAACAACCCCGGGAACAGATTCCGGTACCCGATACCATCACCCTGTCGATCACCAGCTCGGAATCGGGCATGACCTACCAGGAGACCCTGACACCGGGGCAGTCTTTCGATCTCCCCGAAGGCGGGGGAACGTTCACATGGACATCCTTCAGACGTGCTGCAGAGTTCCGGGGACAACCCATCGGCGCAGCGGTTATCGGCCTATTGAGGCCCCGTACCGGGGAACCGAGCGAAATTGTCCTGCCCGTCCGTTTCCCCAGTTTTGACCGGATGCGCAAGGGCGCGTTTGTACTTACCGTCATCGATCATCAACCGAAGACTCCGGCGCCATCGGGTCCGGTCCAAAAACGGTACTACACGGGACTTCAAGTCACCCGGGACCCTGGCGTATGGATCGTGTACACCGGCTTTATCTTGATGATACTCGGTTGTTTTGTGACATTTTTCATGTCCCATCAGCAGGTCTACGTGGAGTTGTCGGCCTCGAACACCGGCACCCGGGTCATGGTGACGGGTATCGCCAATCGAAACAAGGTGAGCATGGCCAACCGGGTGGAAGTGCTCGCCCGGCAGCTTGAAGAAGTAAACGGATGAGACCCTTCCATAGACCCCGCATCCGAATGCATAAGGAGTTTGTATGAACAGCGCGTATGTATTGTCCTTGATTACCTTTATATATGGATTCGCAGCGTTTCTGTATATCGCGGCATGGGTATTTAAAAAAGACGGCCCCGGCAAGCTGGCGACCTGGGTGTCGCTGGTGGGGGTTATCGGCAACGGAGGGGGACTGCTTCTCCGATGGATGGAATCCTATCGGATGGGGATCGGCCATGCGCCGCTTGCTAACCTTTATGAATCACTGGTGTTTTTTGCCTTCATGATCGCACTCATCTACCTGGTCATCGAACGCCGATACCGCAGCCGGGCGATCGGCGCCTTTGTTATGCCCATCGCCTTTTTGACCATGGCCTATGCCTCGCTGTCTCCCTTTATCAGTAGCCAAATCCAGCCACTGATTCCGGCTCTCAAAAGCAACTGGTTGATTGCCCATGTCATTGCTTGCTTTATTGGATACGGCGCCTTTGCCATCGCCTTTGGCGTCAGCTTTATGTACCTCATGAAAAAGGGCCGTGAGGAAGAAACGGTATCGAGCCTGGATTATGTCAAGCCGATTGTGCTGTTTCTCTCCATAGCCCTGCTCAATCGGATCATTCTGCGATATCCGTGGGGATTATCGGCTCTGATCGCCCTGGCTGCCTGTGTCCTGGTGTATGCATTGGTGTTTCTGTACCAGCGGATGGCACCAGAGGCCAAAGACCGTCTGCTGGACCGTTTGCCGAGCACTAAAATCCTGGATGAGTTGAACTATCAGCTCATTATGTTCGGATTCCTGTTTTTGTCGGCCGGCATCATCACCGGCGCGGTGTGGGCCAACTCCGCGTGGGGGCGGTACTGGGGATGGGACCCCAAAGAAACCTGGTCGCTCATTACCTGGTTCGTCTACGCAACCCTGCTTCATGCGCGGATGATGCGAGGCTGGCACGGCCGACGAATCGCGTATTTGTCCATCCTCGGTTTCATGGCGGTGCTGTTTACCTATTTCGGTGTCAACCTCCTTCCCGGATTGCACAGTTACGGTGCGATGGGCCAATAATTCCCTTGACAAAAACCCGTCCGACGGATACAGAATCGCATGAATTTTTCGCCCCGCCGCGGGGAGTCCCGCAGTGGTAGCGGCTCGAGAAAGCGGCAGGGCGAAGAGAGTCTGCCTGTGCCGGTGACGCATGTCCGGCTTCATGACGCAGCGGCTTGTTGTGTTTTTTAACCGCCGGTTTCACCGTCTCGGTGAGGCCAGGATGATTGCGACGGAGTGTCCATGAGTACGACAGAAGAGCACGCCAAAGAGGTTCCCACCGAAATTACCGACGAAAAGGAGACAGCATCCGAAACCAAAAAGGAATCTGAAATAGGGTACGTCATCCTTTTCTTTTTTGTCGGTCTGATTGCCAGCCTCCTCGTCGGATGGATCATCTTCCCCAAGCTCCTTTACTCCCAGAAAAGCCAGCCGTTCGATTTCAATCACGCCCTCCACATGCAGGAGGTCGATGAGGGGTGTCAAAGCTGCCATTTTTTCCGGGAAGACGGGAGTTTTAACGGGACGCCCAAGCTGGCCCAATGCATTGATTGCCACGAAGAAGTGAACGGCGAAGATCCGAATGAAGAAATCTTTGTCACCGAATATGTGTGGAAAGAACGGGAAGTGCCTTGGCTGGTCTATTCCAGACAGCCCAACTGCGTGTTTTTCTCCCACATCGCCCACGTCTCGGAGGAGAGTCTGTACGAGGGCAAAGACTGTGTCGTTTGCCATGGCCACCACGGGGAAACCGAAACCCTAAGGCCCTACGAGTACAACCGGATCACCAACGTGAGCCGGGATATCTGGGGACACAATATTTCCGGAATCGCCCGAAACTCCTGGGATCGCATGAAAATGAATGATTGTGCCCGGTGTCATGAAGCGGCCCGGGACCTCGCCTCACCTAAAGATTTAAAAGCGCCCACCACCCGGTTCATTACAAACATCATCGACGTGGCCTTCCCGGGCACGCGACCCCTGAGCAAGGGGAGCAGTGTCCAGACCGAGCGAGGCGCCTGTTTCGAATGCCACAAATGATGGGATCCATCGATAACAGATGCCATATCTGCTGCCGAATACCGTTTTTGAGGGGTTAAATTTATGAACATAGGCAGAAGAAGTTTCTTATCGTTTCTGATCGGCGGAGCCGCCGGAACCGCCCTGTCACCGTTGCCTTGGAAGTTGACGGACGATTCCTCCATCTGGTCACAGACTTGGCCCTGGACGCCGATACCGGCCCGCGGTGAGGTGACGTTCGTGAATACCACCTGTACTCTGTGTCCCGGTGGGTGCGGTATATCCGTGCGAAAGGTCGGTGAAAGATGTGTCAAAATCGAGGGCATACAGGGGCACCCGGTCAATGACGGGGGAGTCTGCCCCCTGGGTGCTTCCGGTCTGCAGTTGCTCTACGGACCGGCACGAATCCGGACACCGCTCAAGCGGGTCGGAGAGAGAGGCCAGGGACGCTGGACGGCCATTTCCTGGGAGGATGCCCTTGCCGAGACCGCGTAGAAATTGACCGACCTGAGAGACGGGGGCCGGTCCCATGCCGTGGCATGTCTTTCCGGACGAACCTTCGGGACCATGCCGGCTCTGCTGGAGCGGTTCATGTCGGCATATGGGTCCACCAATTTTATGACCATTCCATCCATGCGGGATTCTTATGCGCTGACCTTTGCCGCAATGAACGGGCAGGCGGCGATGGCCGGGTTCGATGTGGAACAGACCGATTTCGTATTGAGTTTCGGATCCGGAATTATCGATGGATGGGGCTCGCCGGTCCGGATGTTCAAGGCAAACAGTCACTGGCGGGAAGGCGCCGGCAAGGTGGTCCAGGCCGAATCCCGACTCTCCAACAGCGCCGCCAAATCCGACATCTGGGCTCCCATTAACCCGGGTACCGAAGCCGCCCTGGCACTGGGCGTGGCCCACGTGATCATCCTTGAAAAGCGCTACCGCAGCGATTTCGTCAACGCCTATTCGACGGGATTCGAGACCTTCAAAACCATGGTCATGGCCGGATACAGCCCCGGAAAAGTGGAGCAGATTACCGGCGTTGAGAAAAACACCATTATTTCTCTGGCCAGAAGCTTTGCACGGGCCGCCCGTCCGCTGGCCATCTGTGGTCGGGGTCGGGGGGAAGTCCCCGGGAGCATGAACGGATTTATGGCCGTCCATGCGTTGAATGCCTTGGTCGGCAACATCAACCGGCCGGGCGGTATCTGGGCCTTGCCGGAGCCCGATTACATCCAATGGCCGGAACCGGATCTTGATCGCGTGGCCGCCACCGGAACCCGGCAACGGCGTCTTGACGGTGCCGGCGAGAACCCCGCTGTAGGGTCACTGCCCAACCGCTTTTTCTCGGCCGTGGCCGCCGGAGAAGGCTATCCGATTGAGGCGCTGTTTATTTCCGGCACCAACCCGGATTTCGCCCTGCCGAGCAGCCAGAACGTGGCCAAAGCCATGGCCAATATTCCGTTTGTGGTCAGCTTTTCCTCCCGTATGGATGAAGCCGCCAGACAGGCCGACCTGATCCTCCCCGATCATGCCTATTTGGAGCGCCATGAAGACGTACCGGCTCCAATTGGATTTCATAAACCGATTATCGGGCTGTGCCAGCCGGCCATTCGCCCACAGCTCAACACCATGCATACCGGGAACGTGTTCATTCAACTGGCACACACCCTCGGGGGGACTCTGGCCGATGCGCTTCCATGGGATAACTACGAAGCCTGCCTGGAGGAAACCCTGGGAGACCGGTGGGAACCACTGGTGGAGACAGGCTACGTGGTCGATGACAGTTTCGCACCGGAACCCTGGTCCGACATGTTCGGTATGCAAAAGTTTGAGTTTGCCGCCGCCGGTCTTCGAACCGGGTTTAATCCGGTATCCATTGAAGGCGACGAGGGCGCCTACCCGTTGGTTCTGATGCCTTACGATTCCATGAGGGTGGCCAGCGGAGCGATCGGCAATACGCCGTTTATGACCAAAGCCGTCGATGAAACTGTTTTGTTGCATGGCATGACCTTTGTCCAGGTCAATCCGGCGACTGCCGGAGCGCTTGGATTTCGACATGGGGATAAAGCCCTGTTGACCACTCCCGCCGTCCAGGCCGAGGTCCGGATGGATCTGTTCGAAGGGGTCATGCCCGGGGTGGTTGCCATGCCAAGGGGCATGGGTCGGACACCCCATGATCCGCGGCTCATGACCCACGGGGTCAGCGCGAATCCGCTGGTCGGATCTGTGGAGGACCCGATTTCCGGACTCGAAGCGGCTTGGGGAGTCCGGGCAAAACTGAGCAAAGCATAGGCCCGAGACCGGCCGAATCGATAATCGCGAAGGGTGAATCGCGCACCAAACACCACGAGGTTCTGAATGAAAGAGGCAACAGCTCAACGTTATGGAATGGTGATTGATCTGGACAAGTGCACCGGATGCGGCGCCTGTATGATCGCCTGTATGGCAGAAAACAACGTGCAGTTTCGGGACGATGAGTCGGACAAACTACTTTCCATCACATGGATGCGGGTGTTCCGATTGAACAATGGGAAACCCTTTCCAGAAACAGATGTGTGTTATCTGCCCCGGCCGTGCATGCATTGCGAAGGGGATCATGGCCATTCACCATGCGTGTCGGTGTGCCCTGCCACCGCCACGGACTACAGCCGGGAAACGGGCATCGTCAGTCAAATATATACCCGCTGTTTCGGGTGCCGCTACTGCATGGGTGCCTGCCCCTATAAAGCACGGTTGTTCAACTGGTGGGATCCGGTCTGGCCGGATGGTATGGAAAAGTTTCTCAACCCCGACGTCTCACCACGGATGCGGGGTGTCGTCGAAAAATGCAGATTCTGCTACAATCGATATCAACTGGCGAGAAACAAGGCCTATATGGAAGGGCGACGGGACCTGGAAGAAGATGAGTACCAAACGGCCTGTACCCAGGCCTGTCCGGCCGGCGCCATTGTCTTCGGGGATTTGAATAATCCCGATCATCAGGTCCACCAGTTGATCGATCCGGATGCCTCCCATGGGGGGCGCCCACGCAAGCCAAACGCCTTTCGAGTTTTGGAACGTCTGGGCACCAATCCAAAGGTTTACTATCTGTCCAACCGGGAATGGGTGCGCCGGTCCGGAGACAATTACATCGAGGGAGAAGGCAAGCTTAAAAGCCACTAACTGGCATTTCCATAACCCAAGTAACCGCAGAGAATTGGGAGTTTATCACGCATGGATAGAGCACTCATACCCGAGGGAGTCAAACGCGATCCGCTGTGGCTGTTTCTCCTGAAGCTGGGTCCGGTCGTTCTCATTTTGCTCTGGGGCGTTGTCGCCATGTTCCTGTGCTGGATCAAGGGACTCAACCAGACCAACATGAACAACTATTACGGATTCGCGCTATGGATCTGGGCGGACCTGGCAGTGATAGCCCTTGGCGGTGGAGCCTTTTTCACCGGTTTTTTAAAATACCTCGTCGGTAAAGATGAGCTGAAATACGTCATCAATTTTGCCGTTCTCATCGGTTTCATCTGTTACAGTTCGGCCCTATTGATTCTGGCCATCGACATCGGCCAACCGTTGCGGGGGTGGTTTATTTTCTGGCATGCCAACGTCCACTCCATGCTCACCGAGGTGGCCTTCTGCCTGACCTGTTATTTTGGGGTTCTCACCATTGAGTATATTCCCCTCATTCTGGAGAACCGTCAGATCGATCGGGTGCCCTTCTTCCATCATCTCAGCCATAACATGCACGGTATCATGGCTGTATTTGCGGCCACCGGCGCGTTTTTGAGCTTTTTCCATCAGGGTTCCCTGGGTGGTGTACCCGGTGTGTTGTTCGGGCGCCCCTTTGCCTTCCGGGAGCATGTGTTCATCTGGCCCTGGACCTTTTTCCTGTTTACCTGGTCGGCGGCCGCCTACGGGCCGAGCTTTACCATCATGTGCCTGAAGATCACCGAGAAGGTCTCCAACAAGAAGCTGGTTAAAGACAATGTCGTCGAGCTTCTGGCCAAAATATCAGGCTGGATGATTATCACATACACCGCGGCCAAAATCATCGATACCTGGTACTGGGCGGCGGTCACGGCCCCATCCAAAGGCTTCACCCTCATGGACTTTTATTCGGGCAACGCCTTTTACGGGATTTGGATTCTCTTCCTTGAAATCGTCGTAGGGGGTGTGATTCCGGGCCTGATTCTCATCTCCGAGAAGGGGCGCAAGAATGCCATGCTGCTCTTCCTTGGGGTGGTGCTGGCCGTTATCGGCGTCTCCGTGAACCGCTGGGCCATGGTCCTCCAGGTGATGGCCGTCCCGGTCATGCCCTTCGACCAGTGGGCCTTGTACATCCCCAGCTGGCAGGAGGTTGCCACCACGATTCTGCCGGTAGCCTACGGCATTATCCTTGTGGCCATCTCTCACCGATATTTACCGGTCTGGCCCCAGGAGCGGGAACTGAACCCGATCGACGAGCCGTCTGCGCCTGAATCGGCGTCGATCGAAGAACCAGAGGAAGCGGCCGAGGAAGACGCCGCAGCCCCGGACGCGGATCTGGCGCCCGCTCAGGCATAAGATCAGGAGGATAGAGCATGTTTCCGTTTAATTTCGAGTGGATTTGGGACATGTCCCATGCCGTCTTCATGGGCGGACTGTGGTATGCACTCAATATCATCGGCATCGGCATGACCTTTTGTATCATCAAAGCGATCTACGATACGGTAAAGGGAAAAAACGACACCCATCACGCGGAACACTGATCACGCATCGAAAATTGATATGAAGCGCTCCCTCCGGATCTTGGGTCGGGGAGCGCTTTTTATTTTAAGGTATCAGGTATTAGGGATTAGGTATTCGGTAACTTTATGAACGTATAGGCGGTGGTCTGGTTTCACCGATTACCCAATACCAGTACCCAGTACCCAATACCCAATACCCGGAGGGGAAAACGGACCCATGGATAAAATTATAGTTGAAGGCGGGCGACGGCTGAAGGGCACTGTACGCATCAGTGGTGCTAAAAACGCCGCATTACCCATTTTAACGTCGGCCCTGCTCTGTGACGGGACCTGTACCTATACCAATGTACCCATGCTCCGGGATATCCGGAGTATTCAGCAGCTGTTGGAACATCTCGGTGCCGTCGTGGACGTCGACCATCACACGGTCAGGATTGAGACGGGCGGATTGACCCAACATGAAGCGCCCTATGAGTTGGTGAGAAAGATGCGGGCGTCTATTCTGGTTCTCGGGCCAATTCTTGCCCGAATAAAGCGGGCCCGTGTATCGCTGCCGGGGGGATGTGCCATTGGCGCACGACCCATCAACCTGCACCTCAAGGGGTTATCGCTGTTGGGAGCCACCATCGGAATTGAACATGGTTATGTGGAGGCGGAAGCCGACCAATTGAAAGGCGCCGAGATCTATCTGGATACCGCCACGGTGACGGGCACTGAAAATTTGATGATGGCGGCCGTACTGGCGGAAGGCACCACGATTCTCCGAAACGCCGCACGGGAACCGGAGATTATTGCCTTGGCCGATGTGCTGCGGCAAATGGGAGCCATTGTCCGGGGGGACGGAACATCGGTGATTACCATTGAGGGCGTAGATGAACTCAAGCCGGTTTCCGTTTCGATCATCCCCGACCGGATCGAAACCGGCACCTTCATGGTCGCCTCGGCCTTGACCGGCGGCGATATCACCATCCTCGACTGTCAACCAAACCATCTCGGTGCGTCCATCAACAAGCTCCGCCAGACCGGGGCTTCCGTTGACGTGACGGAAAATTCCATCCGGGTGCTCGGTGCGGAAGAAATTATCAGTGTGGATGTGCAGACGTTGCCCTATCCCGGTTTTCCCACCGACATGCAAGCTCAGTTCATGGCACTCATGTCCGTGGCCAACGGCCAGAGCATTATATCCGAAACGGTATTCGAGAACCGTTTTATCCATGTCAGCGAACTCAAGCGCATGGGGGCCGATGTCACCATATCCGGGAACACCGCTCTGGTGCGAGGGGTTCCCACTCTATCCGGAGCTCCGGTAATGGCGACGGATCTGAGAGCCAGCGCGTCTCTAGTCCTTGCCGGAATGGTCGCCGAGGGAGAAACCAGCATCAGCCGTGTTTACCATCTCGATCGCGGGTACGAAGCCATCGAGGAAAAGTTTCGGAGTCTTGGTGCTGCGATTCGGCGGGAAGAAGAGGAGGCACCCTAAATGCCTGAAATGACTTAAATGCCTAAAATGCCTAAATTGCCTAAAATGAAAGGGGGGTGAGTTTCAAAGCCAACACATTTCTGCTATAAGAACATAATCCCTCCTGTAATCCCCGTATTCCTATAACAAACGTCGTTCCCCCTCCTGAATTTCCTCCATGATGTCCAACGACGTGGCTGGTCAGCTCAATTCGGCGATCTACTATCGGCCCATGGTGCCGTTGGCCGTTGCTCTGATGGGCGGCATATATCTGGGTGGGGCGGCGCCCGGGTATCGCGGAGTGTTTTGGGGCAGTGCTGCTCTCTGCGCCGTTATCATCGGCATTCGATATCATCGACTCCATTATGACCGGGTGGTTTCCCTGGCTCTGGTGCTCAGTCTCGGATACTTGTCGGCCCAGCCCGTTCTATATCCCCGATTGCCTCAGCATCATCTCATCCGGTTGGCCGGTGGACTCCCTGTCGCGATCGTTGGAATCGTGGACGATATACCGCGACCACGATCCCGCCGTCTTGCGTTTATCCTTCGGGCCGAGCAGGTGAGGGGCCGGCCGGCAGTGGGACGGCTGCGCGTAACAGCGTCCCGTCCGGCTCCGGGGATCCGAATCGGAGATCGCATCGCCATCCATGCCCGAATACGGAAATTGAAGAATTTCAATAATCCGGGAAGATTCGACTATGTCCGATACATGGCCGGCCAACGGGTTCGTGTTTCTGCCTACGTCCGAGGAGAAGATATCCGCTTGGAGCAGGTTCCCGCCGGACATGGGGTGCGGACGTCGGTCAGCAGGTTTCGGATGGAACTGGCTTCCTGGATTGACCAACATGCCATGACCGGAACCGGCGCTGCTGTCCTGAGGGCCCTTCTGGTTGGCGATCGCTCGGGGATTTCACAGGATGTTCGCGGTTGCTTCAACCGAACCGGCATTGGCCATCTGTTGGCTATTTCCGGATTGCACATCGGGATCATTGCGGCGGCGGCCTTTACCTTGTGTGAAAAGCTGCTTTCCATGTGTCCCCTGTTCTTAAGGAACGGCTGGGTGCGAAAAGGGGCGGCTTTGGCGGCCGTGCTTCCGGTGGTCGGATATGGATGGGTGGCGGGAATGTCTCCGTCCACCCAGCGGGCCGTCATGATGGTACTGATATTTCTTTTGGCCACCCTGGCGAATCGGGAGCAGGATTCGATCAATACCCTGGCGTTTGCCGCGGTGATACTCCTGGTGTTTGAACCGGGAGCTTTGTTCACCATTTCCTTTCAGCTCTCCTTTGCGGCAGTTGCCATGATCCTATACGGGCTCGACCGGCTCGGCGTCCGTACCCGGCCCAAGGGGTACGCCGGACGTCTCCTGAACAAATTGCTGCTATTTATGGTTGTGTCGTTTTTGGCGACGGTCGGCACCTTGCCCCTTACCCTTTTCTACTTCAACGTGGTGTCCACCATCGGTATCCTGTCCAATCTGGTTGCTGTTCCGCTGATCGGGTTTGGTTCTGTCCCCTTGGGTCTGGTGGGGCTATGCCTGATTCCGATCTGTGAGCCGGCGGCCGTTGCTCTCTTGCATCTGTCCGAAAGTCTATTGTCTATCGTCATTGCAGGGGTCCAATATGTCGACCATCTGGCCGTCATTGCCGTCGAGGCGTTTGCGCCAACGATTTTCGAGATCGTCCTTTACTACGCCCTGCTGTGGGCCGTGTTTAATCTGCCGCGCTCAAAATTCGCCCGGATCATGGTACTTGTCCTGCTTTTGGTCGGAGGTGCGGACGTCTGTTATTGGGTTCACCACCGCTTCTGGCATAGCGATCTTCGGGTGACGGTCATGGATGTGGGGCAGGGCAGCACATCCCTTCTGGAGTTTCCAAGGGGGCAATGCATGCTCATCGACGGCGGAGGGTTTTCCGACAACACGGTCTTCGATGTGGGAAAACACGTGGTCGCGCCGCTACTGCGGCGAAAGCGTATTCTGACGGTCGATACCGTCGTGTTATCCCACCCAAATAGCGATCATCTGAATGGTCTTCTCTATGTCCTAGAGCATTTCCATATCGGTCGTGTTTGGACGAACGGTCAGAAGGCATCTACGTTAGGTTACAGGAGGTTGTTACAGGTCGTTGGAAACAGGGGCATCGATATGCCGCCGTTTGATCGTATTCCAAGGCGCATGGAGATCGGTGGTGTGCTCGTAGAGATGCTTCATCCCGCCCGCGGGTTTCTCGACCCCCATCAACGGCGTCTACGGTGGAACCTGAATCATAATTCCATCGTGATCAAAACCTCGTTGGGGAGCACCGTATTTCTGTTCCCGGGGGATATCATGGCAGCCTCGGAACGGGAGTTGATCGCACGCCATGGCCATCGTCTTGGCAGCACCTTTTTCACGGCGCCCCATCACGGGAGCCGTACGTCCAGTACGGAGGCATTCCTTGCGGCCTTGGAGCCTGAATGGGTGATTATCTCTTCGGGCCGGAAGGGGGGGCGTCATTTCCCACACCCTTCCGTGGTGGATCGGTATCGCAGTCACGGCATTCAAATTCTCCGCACCGACACCCATGGTGCCGTCACCGTCCGAATCGACCCCCACGGTTATTCCGTAAACACGTTTCTTCCGAACGCTTACGATTCAGAAGCATCCCCACACGGAATACCCGATGGATTCGCTTTTGTACCATGACAGAGTTGATATAATGGTGTGATCATGGTTATGTTGAAGCGATGTCGCGTCCATCTATTCAATTGAGCCGTAGCCTCCTTGAATCGCTCTATCAAAAGTACAATCGTCTGTGTTTTGTGCATCCGGATCCCATCGAGAAACTTTACACCTACGATCGGCTTGAAGACCGAGAGATTGCCGCATGGATCGCCGCTTCTCTGGCCTATGGTCGGGTCCATCAAATCCTTAAGAGCATTGGCATCGTGCTTCACCTAATGGGGGACTCCCCGTATCAATATCTTCGGGAGGCAACCGCCGGGGAATTCAGACACGATTACTCACATTTCGTCCACCGGTTTGCTACCGGGGCACATATTGCCGGACTGATGGATGGCCTCAAAGGATTGAACCTGGAGTACGGAACGCTGGGGGAGTGCTTTCACAGCGGGATAGCTAAACAGGATACCAATGTACTGCCGGCCCTTGGGCGATTGATCGACAGAATATACGATCGGGTGTCTGGAGATCCGGGGCACTTGTTGCCACGACCTGAGCGGGGGAGCGCGTGCAAACGATTGAATCTATTCCTCCGCTGGATGGTGAGACAGGATCGGGTAGATCCCGGTGGCTGGGAAGCTGTGTCGGCTGCCAAACTGATTGTTCCTTTGGATACCCACATGCTCCTGATCGGGCAAATGGCGGGAATGACGTCCCGGCGTCAGGGAGATATGCGTGCCGCATTGGAGATGACCGAAAAATTCAAAATGTTTTCTCCCAATGATCCGGTCCGTTATGATTTCGCTCTGACACGGATCGGGATCCTTGGGGATCCCGAGTTTAACGAATTGCGAGACTGGAATGAAGAAAAAGCTGAAATTTCTTTTCCTTGAACCGTTTTTCGGAGGATCCCATAAAGATTTTGCAGAGGGACTGGTCTCCCATTCCCGGCATCGGATTGATCTTGTCACCCTGCCGGCTCGATTCTGGAAATGGCGCATGCGCGGCGCGGCGATTACATTTGCGCGAAGGATTGGCTCATTGACCGGATACGACGGAGTTATCCTGACGGATCTGATGAGCCTGGCGGACTTCAAAGCCCTGATACCGCCGCCGTTTCCCCCGTCGTTGGTATACTTCCACGAAAATCAACTCACGTATCCATTGGCTCCGGGCGAACACATGGACTATCAGTTCGGGTTCACCGGCCTGACCACGGCTCTTGCGGCAGATCGGATCTTGTTCAATTCCCACTTCCATAAAGATGCGTTTTTCGAAAAGCTGCCTACATTTTTAAATATGATGCCGGAATTTGTTCCGGGTTGGACGGTTGACGTCCTCCAAAAAAAATCTGCCGTTTTCTATCCGGGATGTCATTTCCCCAGGGCCTTGACCTTGCCGGGTCAAAGGGCCAAACGGCCGTTAATCATCTGGAATCATCGCTGGGAGTTCGACAAGAACCCGGAGGCTTTTTTTACGGCTTTAGCATCACTGCGGGAAAGGGATGTCGAGTTTCAACTGGCGATTCTCGGAGAGAATTTTCAGGCTGTCCCAAAAGCGTTTATTCGGGCAAGGGAGCAGTTCCGCGACAGAATACGCCACTACGGGTACGAAGAGAATCGAAACAATTACGAGCGCTGGCTTCGCAAGGGGCATGTGGTGGTCAGTACAGCCGATCAGGAGAATTTCGGAATTTCGATTGTGGAGGCGGTCCGCTGGGGTTGTTTTCCGCTTGTCCCGCGGCGACTGGTCTATCCGGAAATCATTCCGGAGGCGTTTCACCATGAATGTTTATACACGAGTTATACGGAACTGGTAGATAAACTGAGTGTATTTCTCACTGACGAGAAAGTCGATTTCAATCATCGTACAACACTTTCCGACGCCATGGCAAAGTACTCCTGGGAGGGTGTCATCGGAGCCTATGATGATGAATTGGAGCGACTAGCCGCCGGAGAGTTTAGTTTTTAAGATAGACCTTTATCGGGAGGAGATCCCAATGAAAGGAGATGTAAGAATGTGCATGGAAATGAGGTGGTGGGCTCGACTTGGAATGTTCCTTCTCATGATCGGATATCTCTTTCATCCTGTTGCCTATGCCGAAGAAAAAAAAGCGTCCTTGGAAGTCATTGGTACTGCCCGGGTGATGGTGGATCCGAATATGGCTGTGTTGTCGTTCACCGTAGAAACCAATGCACGGGGCGCCGGTGCGGCATTGACGGCGAATGCCGAACGAACCCGGAAATTGATAGAAACCGTAAAGGACGTCATGGGGCCCAAAGACTCCATCAAGACGTCCCACTTTGATCTGTCGCCGATCTATTCCAAGACGGATCGCTTCCGTCCGGAGGGGTACCGCGTCAGCAACCGGGTGGTCTTGGAAATCAGAGAACTCAACAAAGTGGGCCGTTTGATTGATGCAGCGGTCGGGGCGGAGGTCAGCAGAATCGGAAGCCTTCGATTCCAGAACGACCAGCACGAATCGAACCGAAAAAAGGCGTCCAAAGCGGCGATGGAAAACGCCTTGTCTTCGGCCCGGGAGTTGGCGGAAGCGGCCAACCTCACCATCCGGCGTATTATCACGATCAGTTTCTCCGGGACGGAGTCGGTACCTCGACCCTATCTGGCCAAAGCCGCAGTATCCCGGGCCCACACACCCATCGAGATCGGGCAATTTCCGGTGGAGGCCCGGATGAGGGTAGTGTTCGAAGTCGAATGAAACATGTATTTCATAAAATCTTGTCCGTACTTGATTTATAGAGTTTCAGGTGTTATGATTACGCAACTCATTAAAGGCCTGCCGGCACGTGGCGGGCCGGTTGCGTTCTGTAGGAAGGTCCATTTGTAGAAGTGGCACCTGCCGTTTGGAACTATGAGAAAAATTATGAAAGGAGGGTGTCACTGTGGCCGAAGGAATTGTAAAGTGGTTTAATAGCGGCAAAGGCTATGGCTTTATCGAGCAGGAAGACGGTCCGGATGTGTTCGTTCATTATTCCGGGATCAACTCTGTTGGATTCAAATCTCTGAATGAAGGCGATAAAGTGACCTTTGACATCGAGCAGGGCCAGAAAGGGCCTGCTGCCGTTAACGTCACCGTCGTTTAAGCGTTGCGACCGAAAATTTAAACGGGCATTTCGGGATCAGATTCCGAAATGCCCGTCTTGTTTTGCTTTCCCCGGATCCCTTTCAGGGCCTGCTTAAACATCCTTCCCGATGGAGAACGCTTTTCCCAGATAGGAACCGATCCCGTGATAGGAGCGGGTTTCCGGAGCGAACACAATAGGCCGAATTTTCTCGATGTCCGGCAGACCCTTCAGGGCGATAACGTCATCATCCACTTTGACATCGAGAATTTCTCCGATAAAAAGGGTATGCAGACCGATCTCCAGGGTGTGCAACAGTTGACACTCCATGGCCAGTGGGAACTCCTTCACATAGGGCGCATCCACAAGATCGCTCTTAACCGGCGTCAGGCCGGTCTTTTCAAATTTGTCTACCTTCCGCCCGGAGGCCATACCGAAATAGTCGGCTTGCACCACATGGGATTCGGATGGGATACTAATGGTAAACGCTTCCCGCTCCATCAGTAGCCCGTAGGTGTAGGTTGCCTTTCGCAGGGATACCGCCATACACGGCGGTTTTGAGCAGCAGATGCCGGCCCATGATGCGGTCATCACGTTGGGTCGGTTGTCTTTATCATATGTGCCGATGACGAACACCTGTGTCGGGTATGCCAGGGTTTTGGCGCCTAAAGATTTTTTCATGCTTCTTCTAACCTATGATTACGATCACTAATAATTTGTGGTTACTTCTGATTCGGATGGCGGTAGTCTGGTTTGCCGGTTTGCCCGTCAACCCGTTTGCCCGCTCAACAGACGGAGTGATGGAGTACTGGAGTGTTGGATATGCTCCCTTCGATCCATCACTCCGTTACTCCAATACTCCAAAGATCTTCAAAATGTATTTTCGATCCTGGATCATTGTTCCACTGCCGAATACCCAATACCCAATACCGAATACCCGCTAATCAGACCAGTCCTTGGTCCAGCATGGACTCCACCACCTTAACAAACCCGGCGATGTTGGCACCGTCCACATAGTTTCCTTCGACACCATACTGTTGGGATGCCTCCAGACACGTCGAGTGGATTCGTCGCATGATGATCTGGAGACGGTCATCCACTTCCTGCCGGGTCCAGGTCAAACGCATGCTGTTCTGGGACATTTCCAGACCCGAAACCGACACCCCTCCCGCATTGGCTGCCTTACCCGGTCCATAAATGAGTTTGTGTTGGAGAAATATGTCGACTCCTTCCGGAGTGGTCGGCATGTTTGCCCCTTCACAGATCACGTAGATACCGTTGTTTAACAGGTTCTGGGCGTCTTTTGCATTGATTTCGTTTTGCGTGGCACTGGGAAAGGCACAGTCGGCATTGTGATCCCAGAGCGGATTGTGGTCCAGGTTCGGATCAAACGGGGTATAAACGGCTGATGCATACTGGTCGACATATTCTTCCATGCGACCGCGGCGGATGTTTTTAAGCTGCTTTACCCACTCCAGCTTCTCGGCATCGATGCCCTCATCGTCAAAAATACTTCCGGATGAATCCGAGAGGGTAACGACCTTCGCCCCCAACTGGATTAGTTTTTCCGTTGTGAACTGGGCCACATTCCCGGAACCGGAGACCAGGCATGTCTTCCCCTCCAGTGTTTGAGAACGGTTCTGGAGCATTTCTGCGGCAAAATAAACCGACCCGTATCCGGTGGCTTCCGGTCGAATCAGGCTGCCTCCCCAGTTGAGGCTTTTCCCGGTCAGTACCCCCGTAAATTCATTCGTCAATTTCTTATACATGCCGAACAGGTACCCGATCTCTCGGGCACCCACGCCGATATCTCCGGCCGGCACATCCGTATCCGGGCCGATATGGCGGAAAAGTTCGCTCATGAAACTCTGACAAAAGCGCATGACTTCGGTATCCGATTTGCCTTTGGGATCAAAATCCGACCCCCCCTTGCCCCCGCCCATGGGCAGCGTGGTGAGGGCATTTTTGAAGACCTGCTCAAATGCGAGGAATTTCATGATACTCAGATTGAGCGACGGGTGAAACCGAAGCCCCCCCTTGTACGGCCCGATGGCGCTGTTCATTTCCACGCGGAAGCCACGGTTAACGTGGACGTCTCCCTGGTCATCCATCCAGGGGACCCGGAAAATGATGACCCGTTCGGGTTCCACCAGACGTTGGAGTATCTGCTGCTGCCGATATTCCGGGTTGGCATCCATCACCGGTTTAATGGATTCGGTGACCTCATGAACGGCTTGATGGAATTCTTGCTCCTGCGGGTCCCTGTCGTTAACGATCTGCATGATGTCCGTCATGTTACACTTCCCCTTTGAGGATGACTGTTTTCAATCGGAAATGTCATGCCATCTTATTGAACAGCTGGGTTCTAACTGCATGTTGCAGGTTGTTGTGACAGTTCGGACGGTTTCAATCAAGATGCGTTATGGCCGCGAATCGTATGAGACCTATACAATCGTATAGCCTGGTCCTTCTCCACCTTCCGGGCAGGTCCAGGTGATGCCAAGATGCCTGGTCCCCGCCAATTCTTTGAGACCTATACAATCGTATAGCCGGGTCCTTCTCCCCCCTCCGGGCATGTCCAGGTGATATTTCCATATGGATCCTTGATGTCGCAGGTCTTGCAGTGAAGGCAATTCGACGGGTTGAGTTTCAATTTACGTCGGCCGGTGGCCTCGTCGACTTCTATTTCGTAGACATTGCCCGGGCAGAAACGCGTGCAGGGGCTTCCATAGGTCGGATAACATGTCTGGATGCACAGGTCCGTATCATGGACGATAATATGGGACGGCTCATCTTCCCGGTGCATGGTTTTGGACAGGTAGACACCGGTGAGTTTGTCTACGTACAATTCTCCATCGTATTCCAGCGTTTCCGTTTTTTCCAGTGACTCCTCCGGCCCGCCTTGAAGAGGTTTCAAGGTGTCTTTGTCGTCTTGTACCGATAATGGATCTCGAATCCCCCTGCCCTTTGTGACGTATTGGGCACCCAAGTGAATAAACTTGCCCGGTGCTTTTTTGGCCAGGGCCTGGGCGAAGTTTCGACCCTCTCGCATTTCGGCCTTAAGCCAGCCGCTGTTGAACCGATCGATATAGCTGTTCAGACCCTTGTGTGAAAAATCCTCTTTCTGGTAGGCGTCGATGATGGCCTCAGCGGCGAGCATCCCCGATTTCATGGAAACATGGGTACCTTTGAGGGCAGGGGAGTTGTGAACACAGGCAGCGCCACCGGCAAACAGACCGCCGTCCACCGCCAGTTGGGGCATGGAGTAATATCCGCCGGTGGCCACCGTACGTGCCCCCTGCTCAAGGACTTTTCCGCCTTGGATAATGTCCGAGACAAAGGGATGGCGTTTGAATTGGATAAAGACCTCGTAAGGATCGAGCCGCGCATCCTCGTATCCGAGCCCGACCAGATAGCCGATGGTGATCCGGTTGTTCTTCATCTCGTAGATGAAGCCGCCGCCCGGGGTGTGGATGTCCAGGGGGTATCCCAGGGTATGGATGTCATTTGCCTTGCTGGTCGTAAAAAAATGATCATCCGGCAGTTCAATGACTTCTTTGATACCGGTTTCGAACACCTGGGGCATTTTATCCTGGAAAATACCAAGGGATTGATCGATCTGTTTCATCAGGCTGCCCCGGGCGCCTTCTGCAAACAGGGTCGCTTTCGCCATTAGATCGATGCCCGGTTCAAAGTTGGGCTTCGGGGTTCCGTCCGGACCGAGTCCCTTATCTCCCGTTCGCACCCCGGCGATGGTTTTCCCATCGCGTCCGTGCAGTACTTCCTGTCCTGCAAATCCCGGGAATATATTGACGCCCATGTCTTCGGCAATTTCGGCCATCCAGCGCACAAAGCGGGACAGACTGATGATGTAGAATCCCTTGTTGTGCATGTGCCGGGGGACAATCGGCATGTTGAACGCCTTGTCCCGGGTCAAGAAACGGAACATGTCGCCACGCACGGTCGTTTCCGTGGGGCAGTTCCGATCCACATAATCGGGAATCAATTCTTCCAGTGCCACAGGGTTGAGAACCGCACCGCTGAGTGCATGATCCCCGATTTCCGCCCCCTTGTCGATCAACGCCACTTCGAGCTCCAGGTTGTGTTCGGTTGCTTTCTGCATAAGGTGAATGGCCCCGGCCAGCCCGGCTGGCCCGCCACCCACGATCAGGACGTCAAAATCGATCGCTTCACGTTCTATGGTCATGTATACCTTCCTTCAGCTAGTTTTAGGTGTTGCCTCTTTTGATGGGTGCGTTTCCCTATAACCCTCTCTCGTTCCTGTAAAAAATGGCAAATACCACGAACCCGTAGCTTTGTAAACCGGCGCCTTCCCGATTCACTTGACAGGCTTGTGAAACCGATTTATTTTATTAATCGAAATATTTTTTTCATGAATAATACATAAGATATAAATTTGCCCTTTCTAAAATTTTACGAAAATCGATGATGCCATCTTCAGATCAGGAAGGTACCGCCATGACAGATGCTCATACCTTGAATCAAGCCAGATACATATTCACCACCGGAAAAATGATTCGGGACCGGATCGAGCGGATTGTTAACGATTACCTCTCGCAGATGGGTAAAACCGATGCGTATCTCGGGCTTTCATATCCACAGCTCCATGCCGTGCTCATGGTGCGTATGCGGGGACCGTTGTCCATGAGCGAACTGGCAGATCTTCTGGGAATTTCTCCATCGTCTGCCTCTGCTATGGTCGACAAATTGGTCGAACGTAATTTCCTGGCCCGAGAGCACAGTAAGGATGACCGGCGGAAAGTTATTGTGACCGTTTCCAGTGAGGCCAAAAAAGCGATCGCCGGTATTGAGGAAAAATTGCTGCAATTGTTTATCGATCTTGTCGAGAAAATCGGGCCCGATACCACTCAAAAATGGTGCGATGTACTAAAAGAGGTCAAAAAGGCTCTCTAGGGGGAAAAAATGGACAAAGGGGGTAGACCACGCGGCAAAACAGGAAACCACAAGATTCTGCGCCGGATCTTGATATGCAGCGGTGTGCTGCTTGTCGGCATCATCGGCATGACCACATTGGCGGGTTTGAGAAAGCCGCCAAAAGAGGTGACGGTCGATGAGCGGCCCATTCGGGTCGAGGCGTTGAAGGTACATGCTGAAGACGTTCAGGTCTATATCACCGGTTATGGCGAGGCCCGGGCTCTGAAACAGGTGGTGATTTCACCGGAGGTTTCCGGCCGGATCGTTGCCATTCATCCGCGACTCAAAGTCGGTAAAATTATCCCCAAGGGCGACATTCTATTCCAGATTGACGAACGGAACTATATCGCTGCCCGGGATGAGGCAAAAGCCGCTGTCCAGCAATGGAAAACCGCCATCGCTCGACTCAAAAAACAGCAAGTCATCGATGCCCAGAGGCTGAAAACCCTGGAGCGGAATCAGGCTCTGGCAAAGAGCGAGTTCGAGAGACTCCGATCGTTGGAATCGCGCAACGTCTCGTCCCGCTCCGGAGTGGAACGGGCAGAGCAGGCCTATAACATAGCTTCGGACCAGGCCGCCCAGATGGCCGAATCCGTCACCCTTTATCCGATCCGTATCAAGGAAGCCCAGAGCAGCCTGGCCGCTGCTAGGGCGCGGCTGGTTGGGGCCGAGGCCAATCTCGAGCGGGCCCAGGTGAGGGCACCGTTCGACGGCCGTCTCAAGGCGGTGTCCATTGAAGACGGTGAATATGTGTCCCCCGGAAAACCGGCCCTGACCCTGGCTGACGACTCCATCCTGGAAATCCAAGTTCCCATCGACAGTCGGGATGCGCGGCAATGGCTTCGGTTTGACGCTTCCTCATCCGGTGGGCAAACGGCCTGGTTCTCCGGGCTGACGCCGGTTCAATCCCGAATCCACTGGACAGAAGACAAATCCAACCACTCCTGGGAGGGGACACTGCACCGGGTGGTTAAGTTCGATCAGAAAACGCGAACCATTACCCTGGCGGTTCGGGTGGACGCTGCATCCGCCAGAGGTGCGGGAGGCGGCCTCCCCCTGGCCGAAGGTATGTTCTGTTCGGTCAGCATCCCCGGCAAAACGCTTTATGGCGTGTTCCGGGTGCCGCGCCAGGCGGTCAGCTTTGAGGAAACGGTGTTCCTTGCCGACGGTAACCGCCTAAAGACACTGCCCGTGGTCGTAGCGAGAACTCAGGGCCAGGAGGCCTTTATTGCCGGCGGCATCGCTGACGGGGACCTGGTGATTACCACCCGTCTGGTCGATCCCCTTGAAAATGCCCTGCTCCACATCACCAACCGACCGGAGGAAGACACCCGATCATGAGAAACGTTTTTGCGGCCTTTGCCAAGAATACCGTATTTGCCAACATCGTGTTGGTACTGATTTTTATAGCCGGATTCATTGCCGCCCGGTCCATGATCCGGGAAAATTTTCCGGAGTTCTCCCTGGACATGATCACCATCTCCGTTGCGTATCCCGGCGCCGATCCGGAAGAGGTGGAAGAAGGTATCAGTCAGAAAATCGAAGAGGCCCTGGAGGGCATTGAAGACATCAAACAGATCACCACCCAGTCACGTGAAAACGTTGCCGCGGTGAACATCGAAGTGCGTGAGAATTACGATGTCCGGGATGTCCTGGATGAAGTTCGAACCAAGGTAAATGCCATATCCACATTCCCGGTGGATGCGGAGCGGCCGGTGATTTCGGAACTGACCATCAAGGATCCGGTCATGTTGCTGTACCTGGCCGGAGACATGTCCGAACGGCGGATCAAAGAATGGTCGAAACGCATTAAAGACGAACTGCTTCAGATCCCAGAGATTTCGAAAGTAGAGATCTTCGGTGCCAGGCAATACGAAATCGCCATCGAGATCTCCGAAGAGAGACTCCGGGAGTACGGATTGACCATCGGGGACGTCACCGGTGCGGTTCGAAGGAGTAATTTGAATCTTGCCGGCGGTACCATCCGGAGCCAGGGGGAGGAAGTCCGGGTCCGCACGATGGGGCGAAAGTATACCGGAGAAGAGCTGTCCTCCATTGTCATCATGGCCCGGGAGGGGGGTGACATCATCACGCTGGACCGGATTGCCAGTATTCGCGACGGATTTGAGGAAGATCCCGTCAATGCGACCATCAATGGTGATCCGGCAGTGCTTCTGATTGTCTACAAAACCCAGGAAGAGGATGCCCTGAAGATCTCGGATGCCGTCCAGAACTTCCTGTCGGTAAAACAGCAGCAACTTCCGAGCGGTGTCCACTTACAAGTGCTATACGACAACACCGAGATGTTGACCGCCCGGATAAACCTTCTCATAAAAAACGGCCTGATTGGTCTGATGATCGTCTTCACGCTTCTGTGGGCCTTTCTCAACGGGCGCCTTTCCTTCTGGGCCGGTATGGGCATCCCCGTATCCATCGCCGGGGCCATGGCCATCGTGTGGGCCCTGGGCGGGACCATTAACATGATATCCCTGTTCGGTCTGATCATGGTATTGGGGATCGTCGTGGATGATGCTATTATTGTGGGAGAAGCCATATACTTACACCGCAAGGAAGGGAAGCCGCCGCTCCGGGCGGCCATCGACGGCATCAACGAGGTGGGTATGCCCGTTATTGCCGCGGTGCTCACGACCATTGTGGCCTTCGTGCCCTTGCTCTACGTGGGCGGTATTATGGGCAAGTTTATTGCCATTATGCCGGTGGTGGTCATCGCCTGCCTGGTGGTGTCGCTGGTCGAGTGTCTGTTTCTGCTTCCCGCCCACCTGAGCCATCTTCCGGATCCGAATCAGAACCATCACCACCGGAATCCCGTGATCCGACGCCTGGGAGCCGTCCATCACTGGACCAGCCGTGGGCTCGAGTGGTTTGTGGAACGGGTCTATAAACCCTTTCTGAGCAAAGCGCTGTACTGGCGCTACATTTCGTTCTGCACGGCCATCAGCATTCTGTTGCTGACGGTCGGTCTCATGCGGGGTGGCATTCTCAAGTTCCAAGTATTTCCGGAGCTGGATGGTTTTGTGATGACGGCCACAGTGGAATTTCCGGATGGGACTCCGGCCGATGTCACCCAGAGCGCTATCGATCAAATCGACGCTGCGTTGCTCAGGCTTACGGTTCGGACGGAGACCCTTACTGGCGAGTCAATACTCGAGCACCGCCTGTCCCTGTTGGGGCAGACTTTGGAGGAGATGCCGAAAACAGGGCCCAACGTAGGTTCCGTTCAGGCGATCATGCTGGACTCCGAATACCGGGGCGTGCACTCCAAGGATCTGATGGTGGCATGGGAGGAGGAAATCGGACCCATCCCGGGGGTCAAGTCGATTACCTTTGCCGGGCTGCAGGTGGGCCCCCCGGGCGCCCCTATCGAGATCTGGCTCCAGGGCTATAACATGGACGACATTCTGTCGGCCTCAGATCAGCTCATGGAGCGCCTGCGCAAATTCGACGGGGTCTTTCAGATCCGATCCGATCACACCCCTGGGAAAAACGAGCTTCGATTGGAGCTGAAACCCGAAGCCAGAACCATCGGCCTTACCGTGGACGATCTCGCACGCCAGATTTATGAGGGCTATTACGGTGATGAAGCCGTGCGCCTCCAGCGGGGTAGAGACGATGTGCGGGTCAAGGTGCGTTACACGGAAGCGGAACGAAGCCGGTTGTCGGATTTGGATAACGTGCGGATCCGTACACGGGATGGCAACGAGATCCCGCTGCGCTCGGTGGCCGATGTCTCCTTTTCTCCCGGGTTCTCCACCATCACCCGGACCGACGGCATGCGGCGGGTGGCGGTAAGTGCCGATGTGGACTCCAACAGGGCCAATGCCAGTGAGATATTTGCCGAACTGGAGGCCGGGTTTTTCCCAGATCTGGAAAAACGGTATCCGGGTCTCCGGGTGGCGCTCCAGGGAGAAAAAAAGAAGATGCGGGAGTCCTTTGGAACCCTCCTCATTGGATATCCTCTGGCCCTACTCGGCATTTTTATCATCATAGCGACCACCTTCCGATCTTATGCCCAACCGTTTGTGATCATGTTTACCGTACCCTTTGGGATAATCGGTGCGGTCGCCGGGCATTTGATCATGGGATACCAGCTATCCATGATGAGCTTTTATGGTATGGTGGCCCTCACCGGGGTTGTCGTCAACGATGCCATCGTTCTCATCGAGCGGATCAACGAAAATATCGCGGAAGGGCGACCTTTTTTTGAGGCGATCATTATGGGTGGGGCCAGGCGCTTTCGGGCCATCGTGCTGACCACGCTCAGCACCGTGGGCGGGCTGTCCCCATTGATCATGGAGACCAATCTTCAGGCCCGTTTTCTCATTCCCATGGCCCTGTCTCTTGCCGCCGGTGTTGCCTTTGCCACCGTCCTGACGCTCGTGCTGATTCCCAGTTTGCTGGCCATTTTGAGCGACCTGCGATTGCTGACCCACTACTTGCGTTTCAGGTCATGGCCCAAACGGGTAGAGGTGGAACCGGCCCGAAACCGACGGGAAGACCAGCTCGGCCCCCCAATTGCTGATGTGGAGACCGCTCTGCCCATCCACCCAACGTAATTCAATGGCACCATAGCCCTCGTCGATACGGCACATCCCTCGGCAAGGGTGTTCCTGGTTCGCATCAATGGAGCCCGGACGGATTCTTTGGAATTTGGTCGGGTAACGTTGCATCGGTTGAAGCCAGGGCTATATTACTGGGCATTGCATGTAATTCTTTGAGCATTGGACGAACAAAGCGACGATGGAAACAGAATACAAACCTACCATGATCGGCCTTTTCGGATTTACATTGGCCGGTATATGCCTCTTTGCGCTGTACTACCAGACCCTGACCTGGCTTCAGCGTCCGGAGACCTATTCACCCGATCCCCGGCGCGAGAAAATCGTTCTGACGCTGAACGAATCCTACGATACGGAGAAGGGTCGGATGATCTACAAAGGTCTGGATGGCGGCTCCGGCTTCAAGATGGGTGTGGTCATCTACGATCTCGATCCGGAACAGATCTATGTCCGGAGGATAAGCAACTCCCAAGCGGAGCAAGGATTTCGCCTGTTGGACACGCGATTCCAGCTGATCAACGCCAAAAAGAAGAAGATTCGGTTTTGGCGCCTAAAAGAAGAAGGGCCCGCCCTGGCCATGAATCATATTAATCCATCGTCCGAGCTGGATGTGAGGCACTTAGGACCCAAGGTCATCTTCGGACCCTAATGGGTATCGGGTACAGGGTATTAGGTACTCGGTTCCGGTTGTTTGTTTGGCAAAGAATATATTTCGAAAACGCCTTAGCAGCTAATACCAAATACCCAATTACAAAAAAATGATTTGTATCTTCGTTTGATGTTCGAAACGACGCCCCCCACCGCTTGTAGAACACAATTCGAACAAACTATGATGTGAAATCCCTCCGAAAGACGGGGCCCTGCACCCTGATCCACATTTTTATAATAAGTTCTAATCGTTAAATATTATAATTCGAAGCAAAAAAAAGAGCCCCTGCAGTTAGCATGCACGGGGCTCCTTTATATTGTTTGAAAATTAGAATTTCGAATTTGGATACTTGTCCGGCAAAGAGGATATCTCCAAAACGGGTTAGCAGCTAATACCAACTACCCAATACCCAATACCCAATAAGCAATTATTTTGGCAGTGGAGGTGGTGCGGCGCCGAAAAGCCCGGCCAGGTCCGGGATGTCGCCGGCGGCGGTCCAGTTATCCATTCCCTGTTTCCAGACCAGGGTTTTCTTTGTAATCTTTCCCTCTTGAATCATTTGAACCAGTGCTTCCTGCTGAAACGGTCCAGGCTGCTGGCCGTCGATCCCTGCGAACCACTGCACCTGGGGCGGTAGCGGCGGGGGGCCACCGGACGGCGGCTGTTGCTGCTGCTGGGGTTGAGTTGCGCCCTGCATGGCACCGGTGACCATGTTTCACATACCGACGCCGGCCAGCACCCCCATCATGTTCCCGCCGGCACCCGGATTTTCTGCCATGTCCTGAATCGCATTGGCGGTTTGAAACTGGGTGTAGGTTTGCATGTTCCCCACCAGACCCATCTGTGTTCGTTTGTCGAGCATGGCTTCCACTTCCGGGGGAAGTGAAATGTTTTCGATGAGAAACTTGGTCAGTTCGATACCATATTCGTCAATTTCGCCTCCCAACGTGCCACGCAGTTGATCCCCGATTTCATTGTAGTTCGCCGCAAGGTCCAACATAGGGATTCCGGTTTCAGCCAGGGCATCCGCAAACCGGCTCACCAGAATATTCCGGATCTGACCGGTGATCTCGTCCGTGCTAAAGTGGGGATCCGTACCGGCGATTTCCTCTATGAGAGTTCCCGGATCGCAGACCCGCATCGCGTATGTGCCGAACGCCCTCAGGCGTACGGCCCCGAATTCCGGATCCCGGAGCATAAGCGGATTTTTGGTTCCCCATTTGAGATCCGTGAACTGACGGGTGGAGACATAGTAGATATCGCATTTAAACGGCGCATCAAACGCATACTTCCAGCTTTTGAGTGTGGTAAGTATGGGGATGTTCTGTGTCGTCAACTCATATCGACCCGGTGGAAAAATGTCTCCGAGTTCACCTTCATGGAGAAATACCGCCACCTGGCTCTCCCGCACGATGAGCTGGGCGCCGTTCTTGATTTCATTGTCATACCGAGGAAATTTCCAGACGATGGTATCGTTGGTTTCATCTACCCATTCAATGACGTCGATGAACTGACCGACGATTTTATCCCAAATAGCCATGATTACCTCCAGTGTACCCTCTTTTAGTGGGATTTGCCCACGGAATTAGCCTATATTGTACCTGTGAGGCCGGAATGTGTCAATTATCGGAAAATTCGATATCCGGATTTATGAATAATCGTGAAACGATTATTCGTTGAATTTACTCCACCCCTTCCGGTAGTATTCATACAACACCGCCCGATCGATGCGGTTGATCTCGATGTCTCGATCCGCTGCCATGTCTCGTCCGAAGCTGAACATGGCATGGAGCACGTCATCCGTCATAAATTGGGTTGGCACCGGAATGGACAATTGCTTGGGATCTGCCGCTCGTCTTGTGGCCAGTACAAACCCCCACTCTCCAAAGGACGGAACATTCAGGTGGTAGGGGAGGATCGCCATGCCGGACAGATCCTCCATACCGTTTCCGGCAGCATCCATTGTTTGAACGATGCACCAGAAGGCGTTTTTCGCATAAAAGGGCGACGTGGCCTGAGTGGCTAATACGCCGCCGAGGTTCAGCCGGCGGAAACAGAGCGCATAGAAGCCCTTGGAGTATAATTTGGTCAACGATGGGGTGTTCGGGTCCGGCAGGTCGATGAGGATCACGTCAAAGAACTCCCGGCTTTCCCTCAGGAAAACCATGGCATCCATGTTGTAAATCTGGACCTTGTCAGAATTCAGTGCGCCCCCATTCAGTGCGAGCAATTCTTTCCTGGCCTTACCGAGACTCGTCATGACCGGATCGATATCGACGAGGGTGATAGACTGAACGTGGTCGTATTTTAGGATCTCCCGGGCGGCCATGCCATCCCCGCCGCCGAGAATTAAAATCGAGCGTGCCGTGGGGCACGCTGCCATGGCCGGCATGACCAGAGCCTCGTGGTAACGGGCCTCATCGACGGAAGAAAACTGAATATGTCCGTTCAGATAGAGCCGTACATCGTCGCGCCACCGGGTTAGGATAATCCGTTGGTAGGGGGTATCCTTTGAGTAGATGATGTTGTCCTGGTAAGGCAGATCTTCCATATAGCCCACCAGACGTCCGGAAAAAATCAGGGCCAGTAGCAGTACCGAACCGGTGGCGATAATTTTCATCAGCATGGCCTTGCGTCTCTCGGTCAAGAGGTACCAGCCGGCAGCGGCAACGGATAGGTTCATGATTCCGAATACCACCGACGCCCGACTCAACCCGATATAGGGGAGGACCACCAGGGGAAATAGCAACGACCCGAAGAGTGCACCGATATAATCCAGGGCCAGCACATTGCTGATGGCGCCGGAAAATCCATGGCGTTCTTTCACAATTCTTACAATCAGGGGAATTTCGATCCCGATCAAGATTCCGATGGATATGCACAGGAGATAGAAAAGGACCGAGAAGAGTTCATCGGCGAATGCACTGATCATGAACATGAGGATCGAACTGCTCCCACCGATCAATGCGATCCATATCTCGATTTCAATGAACGCGTTGAGAAGATTTTTCCGGATGTATTTTGCCAGGAATGAGCCGATCCCCATGGAGCATAGGAACACTCCGACGACCAGTGAAAACTGGGTGACGGCGTCTCCCAGGATGTAACTGGAAACCGCACCGGCCACCAGTTCGTAGACCAGTCCGCAGGCGGCAACGACAAACACCGATCCGAGCAGAATAACGGGTGTGGCCGTGGATGATGCGGTTTGCTTCATGGTAGGCGGTGAGGGGGGGTGGTTAATGCCGATGGATCACCACGAAGGGCACGAAGCCCACGAAAAAAAGAACACCCCTTTCTGTCCTTCTTCGTGATCTTCATGTGCTCCGTGGAGGTCTATTTGCCCTGCCCGATAAATCATTGGCTGATTTTTAGTACCCGTAACCAATATAGAACGTCACAATTCCCCGTAGGTACGCAGAGGTTTACCCGCCTGGGGCGGGCTCGCAACGAAGAGATACGTTGAGAGATGGGGTTCTCAAGCTGCTTCTAGGTGATGGCCGCAGCAATAATTATGGCCAATCCAACCACCAGTGCTCCCAGAATAATTCCCAGAGCGGTGTTTTCATCCTCGACAATCTCTTTCTTCACGGAAAACGGCAGAATTTTGGTCAAAATCCAGAAGGCAAAGCTGAATACCACCAGGCCGAGAAGCGAGTAGACGATGGATGACACAAATTGCATTATCTCTGCTTGCGTGATCATGATTCCTCCAAATAAAATCGAATAACGATTTTATGAAACGCGACGATGTCGCTCATGGGTTGAAACATTTAGGTCCCTTTGTTTCAATCAGGTTTATTTTCTATCCCATATCTCTTCTATATGAATCATTTTCCTCTGGATAACCCGCCTCCTCGATGAACCCTTGGGCCCCGGCCGAAGGGTACCACCCCGGGGCGGGAACCCTGTACGCTGGTGTCGCGGATACTGATCCCCTTGGGATACATCGCCGTTTGGACACCAAAGCCTTTGAATGTCGCATATCCGGCGAACACGGTGCCCCCGCCGAGAATCGTGATCAACAGCAATGTTTTTATGAAACGCATGGTTATTCTGTAGGCCTCTCAGGTGTTGCCGGGTCTATCGCCACGCATCCTTAATTTTGACGATGCAGCTGTTTACCACCATTTTAGTCGTCGTCTTCGTCCTTCCAGCTCTTATAGGAAGATCCGATCAATATTAAGAAAACCAGGGAAAGTACTGTTGATGCAACAAAGAACCAGGGGAAGACCACCCGGTCTTTTACTCGAATCTGAATCCCGTGGGTCGTCCGGGAAGATTTTGGGGTGTTTCCACGGGCGCTGACACCCCCGATTATCAACCGATAATAACCTTTCTGGGGGACTCTTAGATACAGATTGTGCGTCTGGCCTCCTTCACTCCATTTTTCCCCGCCGGAGGAACCGTGGTAGTACTCGATGTTTCCGTCGTATTCATGGAACATCTTGTCATCATCCCGGACCATGACCACATCCAGCGCCATCCACTCGTTGCTTAATTTGGGCCACGCTTTTGTGGTAATTTTGATGATACTATTCGCCTTTGACACGGGAAAAGAATCGGTCTCGATACCTTCGTTGAGTTCTTCGGCACCGAAGGTCTGGCTGAGGACCCGTTTGTCCTGCATGAACGTGTATGCCGCCAGGGCGCCGTTGACGAGCAGCACCAGGGCGGCAATGGCCATGAGCCGGAGATAGTATTTTCGGGTCTGGGCCACATTCTCCGGCGGCTCTTTTTGAATCGGCCGTCTGATATTGCTTGCTTTTTCTTCGACGGTTTTTTCAAGATCCGGCTTTCGGGTGGCTTTCCGTACAAAATCGATGGTTAACGCTCGGCCCGTTCCGTATTCGATTTCATCTGCAATGATCTGGACTTCATACTGTTCTCCGGATCCGCTCATCTCGGAAAATTCGGCGTATCTGATCCGGTCCCCAATTTTGGCGATCCAGGGGAGGGCCCCATCCACATATTTTAATTCATAGGTGCCTTTCCCTTCAGATACCCATTTTCGGCCATCGTGGGTCTCCAACGTGTCCCCGCGCGATTTATCAAAGGCGTCGTCTTTGGGCATGACATGGGTATCTCGGGAAATGGAATAGTTTCCCTGATAGGCATCCAGCCACATGGTACCCATGCGGGGATTGTAAAGGAGATACTGAAGGGTTTGTTCATTGGGATCCCCTTCCTCGAGAAACCGCATGCGGGCAATGATCTCGAAGCGGGAATTTTTGAAATGGAAGGGGTCGCCGATCTCCAGAGGAAACTTCGGCTTGTGTGCCGGACCTTTCCCCAGGACGGTCTTTTCTTCGCTGGAGACATCCAGATGACTCCCGCAGTAGTCGCACACGATGAGTTCCGAGTGTTCGTCTTTTTGCGAGAGTCCTCCCCCGCAGCTCGGACACTGGATGGTCCTGGGGGTGTACGGCGGGCGGGGGCGAACTTTTTCGAGGTTGTATTTTTCCGTTTCCACCATCGCTACCAGTCCAACCCTTCGTCATCCATGCGAATGTCGGAATAGATCAGCCATTTGCCGAAAAAAATCGTGGGCGGGTCATCGTCATACTCGATACCCAATGTGTATCGGCCGTTGGGACTGGAGGCATCGGCGTAGGCATAGGTTTCTCCCGTCTGGACCACAATCGGCAGTTCTCCTTCCATACCCAGGCACTCGGCCATTCCGACCTCTTCCACCACAAACGGAATTTTACGTACGCTAAACTTGAAGCCCGGCAGCAGCCTCTCAAATGCCGGGGCTTTACCTCCCTTAGCCTGTGTTTCCAGCGCAAATTCATGATTGTCTTCAGTGAGCCAGCCGGTGGAGCCGTCGTCGAACTCCAGGAACCACTCATCCCAGAAACCTTTGCCGAAGCTGTAGCGGATCCGGCCGAGGACAACAAAATTCCCTTTCCCGGTGAGTTTCCCGGTTCCACCCCGATACAATCGAGAGAAGCCTTCCGGAAGAATCGACTGTTTCCCGGCATTCTTAAGTTTGTTTTCGTCCCAATAAATGGAGTTGCCGCAATATTCGCAAGCGATGGAAACGACTCCGGGATTGAAAATGCCGTGGGCGGCTCCGCAGGATGGGCAATGTATCTGGTTTTCCGTCATGAACTATCCGATATAGACAATGGCTTGCCGTCTTAGGTCATAGGGATTCAGTATTTGGTCGTTAGTAAAGCTTCAACAATCTCAAAATCCACTACTGAAACCGAAGACCCAATATCCATTACCGAGTACCTGGTTAGGATCCAACTTGCGGGGGTCGTCTTGTCCGACTGAAGTTCACTGAGCGAAGGTAGCTGACACCCGACCTCCGATCTTGGGCATCTGACATCTGACCTCCGACATCTGTCCTCTGTCTTCTGCCCTCTGCCCTCTGTGCTCTCTGTGAGGGTAGATGCAGTTTTAAACTTTCAGCTCATTCATCATCCAGCGTGCCGGCCGATGGGCCGTAATCCTTGAACTTGGCGATCACGCGGTCCATTTCATCGTCAGACAGGAGCTGGGGTTCACCCGCCGCCCGGGCCAAGTAATACGTCCGCGCCACAAACTCGATTTCCTCCGCCGTATGGAACGCACCGGCCAAGTCGGTGCCAACGGAAACCAGACCATGATTGGCCAACAGGACAGCGTTGGACGGCCCGATGGTTTCGGCAACATTCCGGGCCAGTTCCTTGGTACCGTATGTGGCGTAGGGCGCTAACGGGACTTTCCGACCGGCAAATCCGACCAGATAATGCACCGCCGGGATTTCCCAGTGCAGGCATGCCAGAGCCGTCGCATAAACCGAGTGGGTGTGAACCACCGCGTGTACATCCGGCCGCTTCCGGTACAACGCCACATGAAAACTCCACTCGCTGGATGGCTTCCGGCGACCTTCGACAACTTCGCCGTCCATATCCATCACCACCACATCCGCCGGGCTCATGGCATCATAGGCCACTGCCGACGGGGTGATCAGGAGCCGGCCTTGCCCCGGATCATGGATGCTTAAATTCCCGCCGGTACCCGTGGTCAGCCCAGAAGCGATGAGTTTTCGACCGTATTCGACGACCGATTCTTTTTCCCGGTGAAGGCCCATTTATGTCTCGATTTAAAAGAATATCAAGTTATTACGATATCATACGATAGGGAAAACTTCAACCGGGGAATGTTCTTGACAGGGCAATTGGAGCTTTCTATTGTCAGCATTCTGTTCATCTCGCATTCAACGGACATACGGATCATGTCACTTCCGAGGATCGAGACCGTCCCAAATGCAGCGACGGACACTTCAGAATGACCCGGTGTGGTCTGCTGAGACATGAATAAGGAGCCTGTTATGGAAAACTTTGTGTATCAGGAAATGTTCCCCATGGGAGAAGACACCACCCCTTATCGACGGTTGACGACGGACTATGTCTCAACGGTGGAAGTGGATGGCAGGCCGGTGCTGAATATTGCACCGGAGGGACTGACCCTTCTTTCCGAGGCTGCTTTTACAGATGTATCCCATCTGTATCGGCCGTCCCACTTGAAATCCCTGGCCCGGATTCTGGACGATCCGGAGGCCTCACAAAATGATCGATTTGTGGCCCTTGAAATGCTGAAGAACGCCGTCATCGCTGCGGATATGGTGTTCCCCATGTGCCAGGACACGGGCACGGCCATCATCATCGGAAAGAAAGGCCAGCAGGTCTGGACCGGCGGCGGGGATGAAGAAGCTCTCTCAAAGGGGGTTTACAAGGCCTATACGGAAAGAAATTTGAGGTATTCTCAGAACGTGCCCCTTTCCATGTATGAGGAAGTGAACACGCGGTGCAATCTGCCGGCCCAGGTGGAGCTGTACGCCACCGACGGAGACGCCTACAAATTTCTGTTTATGGCGAAAGGCGGCGGTTCGGCCAACAAAACATATTTGTTCCAGGAAACCAAGGCGGTGCTGACACCCGAGAAGCTGCTTGATTTTATGAAGGAGAAGATGAAGGGTCTCGGAACGGCTGCCTGCCCCCCCTATCATTTGGCCTTTGTGATCGGGGGCACATCGGCAGAACTCACGTTGAAGACCGTCAAACTGGCGTCTGCCGGCTACCTGGACGGATTGGTCACCCGCGGCAGCGAAACCGGCCATGGGTTTCGCGACCTGGATCTGGAAGCACAAGTGTTGAAGTTATCCCAGGATCTGGATATCGGCGCCCAATTCGGCGGGAAGTATTTCTGCCACGACGTGCGGGTGATCCGTCTGCCCCGGCACGGCGCGTCATGCCCCATCGGCATTGGGGTGAGCTGCAGTGCAGACCGAAACATCAAGGCCAAGATCACAGGAAACGGCATATACCTGGAGGAGTTGGAATCCGATCCGGCCAAATACCTGCCAGATGTTTCTGCCGGCTGGGAGGAAGCGGTACCCATCGATCTGAATCAACCCATGGACAAGATCCGAGAAATTTTAGCCCAATACCCGGTGGCCACACCCCTGCTGTTGACCGGTTCCATCGTGGTCGGCCGGGATATCGCCCATGCCAAATTGAATGAGCGCCTTGAGAAAGACGGCGATCTGCCCCGGTATTTCAAGGATCACATCATTTACTACGCCGGTCCGGCGAAAACCCCGGACGGTTATGCTTCAGGATCCTTTGGCCCTACCACGGCCGCCCGGATGGACCCCTATGTCCCGATCTTCCAAAAACTGGGCGGATCGATGGTCATGCTGGCGAAGGGGAATCGTTCGAAGGTGGTGCGCGACTCATGTCAAACATATGGTGGGTTCTATCTTGGGTCCATCGGCGGACCCGCCGCCCGTCTGGGTAAGGAATGCATTACCGCCATGGAGGTCCTCGAGTACGAAGAACTTGGAATGGAAGCGATCTTCAAGATCACCGTAAAGGATTTTCCGGCGTTTATCCTCATCGATGACAAAGGGAATGATTTTTTCGAGGGTCTGCTCTAACCTGAACAATGCATGAGATGTTTTCAGCCGGTGTAATCTACGGGTTAACTCCTATAGTCGGATTCCTCAAAAAAAAAGGTCCTATAAACACTACAAAGGCTGCGGTATTCAGCAATTCTTTCACCCCCACCGCGCCTCCCCCTTTGTACGGACCGGGGACAAGGGTGACACGTGTTCGGAGACATAGGTAACACTTTTCGTGTTTCATTGTTCTTTTACATTTAGTTGCGCAATCTTCTGGTTGCAA
>Ga0056119_1000013_pt1 | contig 52971 bp, 49 predicted proteins | sample WorMettaBAHAMAS1_FD_80076 | JGI IMG/M metagenome (GOLD analysis project Ga0056119, IMG submission 80076) | Marine gutless worms symbiont microbial communities from Max Planck institute for Marine Microbiology, Germany - Olavius tantulus BAHAMAS.1 ...
CAGAGACATTGTGGTACGCGCTTTCCATGGCATAGTCGTTCTCCCAAGTGTAAACGATATGCCTGATGGTAGTGTTACCCATGTCTCCGAACAACTGTTACCTATCTCCCCAGTCTATACACAGGGGGAGCGTGATGGCGGGCATTCCGCACAACGTCCATATGGTGCAGAAGATGGGACTTCCCGTCGAGTCAAGGCTGACGGGTGCCTCGCCGACGGTGGCCGGTGTGAGAATCACGTCGTGCCATTCAAAGAGCTTTTCCAGGGCCTGGTTCAATCTGGGTATCCGGCTCACCGCCTCGTTATACTCCACGGCAAGGACCTTTTGTCCCCGTTCGATCATTTCCCGCAGGATATTGCTCAACTGATCTTTGCCGCGGGTATATTCAGGTTCGAAACTCCTGGCCAAGTCGGCATCCATGATCATTCGATGTTGCTCGATGGCGTCATCGAACAGATCCGGAAGCTCTTCTTCGAGAATCCGTTCACCCAGGTGGGCCACCAACTCGGTAAACGCCTCCCGGGTATCCGAATCGGCCTGTTTCCAGACCGGTGTTTTCACAAACGCCATTCGGGGTTCGACCGGCGGCTCCTGGTTCGTCACCTCAAACAGTCGAGGGTGTGCACCCATTCGGGTGTCGGGGTCTCTGGAGTCAAAACCCATCATCTGATCGGCGATCAATGCGGCATCTCCCACGGTACGCGCAAATACCCCGATCTGATCCAGGGGTCGCGACTGCTGAAGGACACGATGCCTGGAAATACTTCCGAAGGTGGGTTTGTACCCGAATACGCCGCAAAACGAAGCCGGCCTGATCATCGAACCGTTGGTTTGAGTGCCGATGCCCAGCGGCACCATGCCCGCGGCAACAGCCGCCGCCGAACCGCTGGAAGAACCGCCGGGGGTACAATTGGGGTCATGGGGATTGCGGGTCTTGCCCGGCGAGTAGACCGCAAGCTCGGTGGTAACGGTTTTGCCGAGAATGACGGCCCCTGCCTCACGAAGCCGAGCAACAGCGGTGGCATCCGCCCCCGGCTGGCGCCCGGCATGGAGCACCGTGCCGTCTTCGGTGGGCATATCCCACGTGTCAAAGATGTCCTTGATGCCCACAGGAATGCCGTGGAGGGGCCCTAAAGGCTCGCCCTTCTGCAGCACCAGATCCGCCTCTATGGCCTGGGCAATGGCATGGTCCGGGTCCAGAAAGGTCCAGGCGCCAATGTGTTCTTCTATCTCGGCAATGTGGTCGAGGCAGGCGCGCACCAGCTGTTCAGAAGACGTATTGCCGGAGCGAATTGCTTCTACTGCCTCAAGCGCGGTCAACTCGTTTAAATTCATCTATTCCTCGATAGCATAGGGTTTCTACTGTCTCCTGAATGTGAAGGTCTCAGGTATTAGGGCTTCGCTCAACGGGCTTCGACCCCACAAGCAGGTTTCAGGTGTCAGGAAAACTTAGATGAGAGCTGAAACCCGACACCACTAATGAATGCCATAGACTAAATCCGGCAGCCATGTGGTGATCCACGGAAACGTATACAGAATCACCATGGCGATCAGCACCATCGCCAGAAAGGGCAGCGCCCCTTTGAAGATCGTAGTCAGCTGGATGTGCGGCGGTGCGATCCCCTTCAGGTAATAACACGACATCGCCATGGGCGGTGTCAAAAAGGATGTCTGCAGGTTGAGCGCCACCAGGATCCCGAAAAAGAGCGGGTCTATCCCAAAGGCATCCAGCAGAGGCAAAAAGATCGGCACGAAGATGATGATGATTTCGCTCCATTCCAGGGGCCACCCCAACAGGAAGATGATGATCTGTGCCAGAATCAGAAACATGATCGGTGAAAAATTCAGACCCAGCACAAACTCCTCGATGACCATGTGTCCGCCGAGGTAGGAAAACACCGACGAGAACGTCCAGGAACCGACTAACAGCCAGCAGACCATAGCCGAGGTGCGCACCGTGAGATAGACCGATTGCTTCAGGCGCTCCCACGTGAGCTCGCGATACACCGCAGCCAGGGCAATGCTGCCAAAGGCCCCAACGGAGGCGGCTTCGGACGGTGTGGCCAAACCGAACAGGATCGCACCCAGTACGGACAAAATCAGGACCGCCAGCGGGACAAAGGATGTCAACAGCATCTTGAACAGTTCGATCCTTGGGATATCCCACTGCTCCCGGGGCGGTTTCGGAGCCAGGCTCGGATTCAAAAAGGCCCGTCCCACCACGTAGATAATATACAGGCCGGCCAGGACAAACCCGGGGATCAATGCTCCGGCATAGAGCCGGACCACGGAAACACCCGAGACGACACCATAGACAATCAGCATGATGCTCGGTGGTATGAGAATGCCGAGACAGCCACCGGCGCACACGACACCGGCGGACAGCTTTTCATCGTAACCGGCTTTCAGCAGGGCTGGAAAGGCCAGCAATCCCATCAGCGTCACCACAGCGCCGACGATACCGACGGCGGTGGCGAAGATGGCGCAGGTCATCAGAGCGGCCACGGCCATGGCGCCGGGCACCATGCGCGCGGCAATATTCAGGCTGTAGAACAGGCGCTCCACAATGTTCGCCCGTTCGACAATATACCCCATGAACAGAAACAACGGCACCGCCACCAGGACGTCATTGATCATCACCGAGTAGGTCTGGTTGACCAGAAGATCGAAGATATTGTTCTGCCAGATGTGGCTCATCTGATCCGGAGTGGCATAGGCCCAATAACCGAAGCCCACACCCATGGCGATCAGGGTGAATGCAATGGGGAACCCCAGAAGGATCGAGGCGACAAAGGACCCCATCATCACCATGGCGACTTGAGGTTCTGTCATCTTGGATCCTCCTCTCCCCCTGCATCTTGCTCATCCGGAAAGTCGGCGTCCACCTGCTCCTCCATCTCAGCCCGCTTGCGGCGCTCTTGTTCCACAAGTTCCTTTTCCAGTTCCTCCACATCGTGCAACCGGGCCGGCCACTGACCGGTTTTCAAGCATTGAATGCAGCGGATGGATTCCGCAATGCCCTGCAGGAGCAGCAGAAATGCGGAGATGGGAAGAATGGTTTTCAGGGTAAACACTGGCACTCCGGCGGGACTGTTGATGCTGATCTCACCGAGGGGTCCGTCCGGGCCATAGGGTCTAAAACTCCAGGACTCGGCGGCGTAATCGTATCCGGCATAGATCAGGGCCAGCATGCCGGGAAAGAAAAAGATAAAGTACAGGATCAGTTCGATCCCGGCCTGGATTCGCGGCGGCCAGAGCCGATAGACAAAATCCCCCCGAACATGGGCGTTGCGGGACAACGCATAGGCACCGGCCATCATGAACAGCGTCCCGTACATGATGTAGCTGATGTCGAATGCCCATGCGGTGGGCGCCCGCAATACATAGCGGACGAACACCTCGTAGGTGGCGGCAAGGCACAGAACCAGGATGCACCAGGCAAAGGCCTTTCCCATCCACGCGCTCAGGCAGTCAATGAAAAATAGGATGTGGTTCATTTAATCGTCCTTGACTGAAGTTTCGGCGGCTACCGGACACAGGCCGCGCGGCGCCGATAGGCGCCGTGCTGATCCTGTATCAGACAATGTCCTTCTGAAACGATTTCATGTAATGTCTAGAAGCCCAGTTCCCCGGGGAAGTAATGGTCGTATGCCAGTTTGTAGTCGCAGGCATTCATCAGTTCATAATAGGCCACACGATGGGAGAATTCCTTCAGGGATTTTACGACCTTGGCAAAGAACGGATCTTTTTCCAACCCGGGAAGGATCTTGTCCCATGCATCCAATTGTGCCTTCATGACCGATTGGGGCGTCCGGTAGACCTTGACCTTGGCTTTGTTCTTGAGCCACTGCAGGTCTTTGGAGTACTGATCCTGGCCCCTCCAGTAGTTGTCCGAGGAGGCGGCTTCGGCCGCATACCGCAATATCGCCTGATGTTCCTTTTCCAGCGAGTTGAACTTGGTTTTGTTGAACATGATCTCGAAAAATTCCGCTGCCTGGTGGTAGCTGCCGAGCATATAGACCTTGCTCACGTCTTGGGCACCGAAGCTTTTGTCCGAAGTCGGGTTGTTGAACTCGAACGCCTCGATGACGCCCCGCTCCAGGGCCGGAACAATTTCGCCGCCGGGCAGCTGGGTCACCTTGGTGCCCATTTCTTGCATCAGGTCGGCCGCCAGACCCACGGTGCGGTATTTGAGGCCCTTCAGATCAGAGGCACTCTTGATCGGCTTTTTAAACCATCCAAGAGGCTGGGTCGGCATGGGCATACAGAAAAACCCGACAATGTTCAGGCCAAGTTTTTCCAGCAGTTCATTGTAGAGCTCCAGGCCGCCGCCATAATAGATCCAGGCCAGCCCCTGATTGGCGTTCTGGCCAAAGACGGGGCCCGTCCCAAACAGGGAGGCCACCTTGCTTTTGCCATATCAGTAAACGGACACGCTGTGCCCGGCATCGAGGACGCCTTTGTGGACGGCATCCTGCACGCGGAACGCCTTGACCACAGCGCCGGAAACCAGATACTGAATTTTTAGCCGGCCCCCGGCCATCGCGTTGACGCGTTTGACGTAGTCGGTGGCGTAGTCGTTAAAAATATCTTTGGCCCCCCAGGCTCCCTGCATCTTCAGGATGGTGGTTTTCGCCCTGGAGACCATCGGGAATCCCAGTGTGGCCACACTGGCTGCACCTCCGACGACAGCTGCCTTTTTAAGAAACTTCCGTCGCCCAAGTTTTGCATCTTCCTTGTTCTTTACGATTTCCTTGGTTTTCTCTTTCTTCATAACCGGCACCTCCTACTGAGCATTAATGGTTAACACCCCCAGAAGCCAACATTCGATCTTTCCCGGACCCATTTGGGAAGCAATGTTACCCGGCTCCGATTCCCCTACCCGTAAGTTGTTTTAAAACCCCATCCAACGACGATATCGCCGGGCGCGGAAAAGCCCGGCAGAGGATTGTTTACTATTCGGCGCAATCTGGAGTTGTGAAACAACTAGACATCCGTTCCCGGATATGTAATTTCCGCTTTAACTAAATGAGATTGGTTCTTGATGGCGATTAAATATTCTTCAACTTTGGAGACGTCTTTATACATTTCATCAAAGGCACGATCCGGGTCTCCGTTGACCAGTGCCTCGTAAATACGTCGGTGATCGTCCACCACGGCCCTGAAAAACCCATCATCCGGTCTCAACAGTTCTTTGGTCTCCTGCAACAGATCCTCGACAAACGCCAGAATGAAGATCAGCACAGGATTTCCGGTGCACTGGGCAATGACCCGGTGAAAATTCACCAGGTGTTCGTTGATCCCTTCATCCGGCTCCTTTGACAGGGCGGCTTCACACCGGTCATTGATCTCATTGAGCTGTTGAAGGCCATCTGCCGAAATTGTTTCTGCGGCCACCTTCGCCGCATAGGGTTCTATAATCTTTCGAACCTCGGACAGGTGTTCTACGGATACTTTTTTAAAGTGGAAAAAGTTGATGAGGCTTTCCTGGGAGACTTTCATGTCGACTTCTTTAGCGTACAGTCCCCCCTTGGCCCCCTTTCGGATCTCGATCAAACCCAGATACTCCAGGGCCCGCAGAGCCTCCCGAAGCGTCGCCTTGCTGACGCCGAATTGCTCCATCAATTCATCGGATGAGGGGAGTTTCTCACCCGGGGCAATGTCGCCGCGTAAAATGGCGCTTCGGACCTGTTTTATAATGATCTGGGGAGCTTTGCTGCTGGTCACCGGCTCGAACATGATACTCAATAAGATACTAATAATATTGTCGATTTTTACGCCTATCAAGGCTACCGGGCATTGTCAACAAATATTATAATATTATAATATTTCTATTGATAATATCGTTCATATCCGTTAACGGAATTGAGTTGATATAGACGAAAGGAGATCATCATGCGCTCGAGCCAAGCTGAAGAACGTGTCGATCTGACCGTTCCGAAAAAACTGAAATTCTGTGTTGGGGGAAAGTGGCGTGAATCGGAAACCGACACTTACATGGATTGTTACAATCCGTCCACCGGCGAGGTCATCGCCCAGGCCCCCCAGTGCACTGCCGAAGAGGTGGAATCGGCGATCATCGCCGCCCGGGAGGCCTATCCGGCCTGGGCGGATACACCGGTTACCCGCCGGGTTCAGGTGCTGTACCGGATGAAAGCACTGGTGGAACAACATCTGGATGAGCTCACATATCTGCTGGCCCAGGAAGAGGGGAAAAAATGGGACGAAGCCATGGGCGACGTTCTCAAGGTCGTAGAGGTGCTCGAATTTACCTGCGGCGCACCCCACTTGATGAAAGGCGAGTCCCTGATGGACACCTCCAAGGGATATGATACGACCCTGTACCATCATCCCATCGGGGTGTTTGCCGGCATCGCCCCCTGGAACTTTCCGGCCATGATTCCCCATGGGTGGATGACTCCCATATGCCTGGCCACCGGCAATACGATGATCCTGAAAGCGGCCAGTTTCGTGCCCCAGAGTTCCCTGCGCCTGATGGAACTGTGGCAGGAGGCGGGACTGCCCGACGGTGTGCTCAACGTGATTACCGCGGGTCGACGGGAATCTGAAATCCTGCTCGAACACCCGGACATCAAGGAAGTCTGCTTTGTCGGATCCACCACGGTGGGACGACACATCTACTCGACGGCAGCGGCCAACGGCAAGCGGGTCCAGGCATTGTGCGAAGCCAAGAACCACGCCCTGGTACTGAAGGACTGCAAGCTGGAACGCACTGCCCAGGGTATTCTAAACGCATTTTGCGGGTGTGCCGGTGAACGCTGCATGGCTCTGCCGGTGGTGGTGGTCGAAAACAGCATTGCCGATCAACTGTCCGAACTCCTGGTCTCCATCGCCTCCGAAATGAAACTGGGGCCCGCTTATGAAAAGAGCACCGATATGGGGCCGCTCGTCAATGACGGTCATCTGAAATACGTTACCGAATGGATCCAGACCGGTGTGGATGAAGGAGCGACCCTGGTTATGGACGGGCGGAGCCCAGCCGTTCCCGGGTATGAAAACGGGTTCTACGTCGGGCCCACCATTTTCGATCATGTCACCGAAGACATGTCGGTGGGAACAGAAGAAATTTTCGGACCGGTTCTGTGCCTCAAGCGGGTCAATGATTTCGAGGAAGGGCTGGCCATCATGAATGCCAGCCGGTTCGGCAACGGATCCGCCATCTATACCCAGAACGGGTATTACGCCCGAGAATTCGCCAAACGGACCGATGCCGGCATGGTCGGCGTCAATGTCGGTATTCCCGTACCGGTGGGTATCTTCGGATTTACCGGGCACAAGCAATCCTTTTTCGGCGATCTGCACGTCATGGGCCGCGACGGGTTCACCTTCTTTACCGAAACCAAGTGCGTCACCAACACCTGGTTTTCAGAAGACGAAGAGGCCGACACATCTGTCGACACGTGGGATGGGACGATGGCAGCGATGACAGACGACTGACCCGAACATGGCATGAAATCTTTTCAGCTTAATGCAACATCCGGGCACAAAGGAGGTATCCAAGACTATGAGCACCGGTTCAAAGGTGGCCGTGATCACCGGGGCGGGATCCGGAATCGGCAGGCAGACCGCACTGGCATTTCTCAGGGAGGGATATTCGGTGGCCCTGGCCGGGCGTCGCAGGGAGCCCCTGGAAGAAACCGCGGCCCAGGCCGAGTCAGCCGGCTCCCGAACACGGGTCATACCCACCGATGTGTCCGACGCGGAGGCGGTGGCCAGCCTGTTTGAAAAGACAGAGGCAGCTTTTGGCCGGCTCGATGTTCTTTTCAACAATGCCGGAATTTTCGGGCCATCCGTCTTGTTCGAAGACATCCCCTACGAGGAATGGCAGGCAGTGATGGACATTAACATAACCGGAACGTTCCTCTGCTCCAGGGAAGCATTTCGGATCATGAAGAGCCAGACGCCAATGGGGGGACGCATTATCAACAACGGCTCCATCTCGGCCCATGCCCCCCGGCCCAACTCCGCGTCGTACACCACCAGCAAACATGCCATCACCGGTCTCACCAAAACGTTGTCCCTGGACGGCCGCAAGTACGATATTGCCTGCTGCCAGATCGACATCGGCAATGCCGCCACCGATCTGATCAAATCGATTTTGGAAGACGGCGCCGGCGCCACCCAGGCCAATGGTACCAAAGCCATGGAGCCGACCCTGGATCTGGATCACGTGGCGCAGGCCATCGTTCAGATGGCGGAGCTTCCCCTGGAGGCCAATATTCAGTTTATGACGATTATGGCGACCAAGATGCCGTTCATTGGTCGAGGTTAGAACCTATGTCAAAAACGCATCTAAGGACCCATGTCGGTGTTGCAGGTCGGTGAAAAATGCTCACATACTAACGTGTATGCTCCGCTTTTCCACCGCCCCGCGCCTACACATGGACCCTGATTCACATTTTTGACATAGGTTCTAAATTAAAAAAAGGGCCGCGTCCTTACCGCAGAGACGCAGAGCGCGCAGAGGATAAATCTTTTTCAAGAATCCCTGAGAGGGGATTCTTGAAAAGGGTTGCCTCAACAGGACAGATTTTTAAGTAATCTGGGCAACGGTGGTTCGGCTCTATGCCCTACCTGCACTGAGGCACTCGAAGGTACAGTAAAGAGATAAATAAGAAAGTCGGTGCAGAAACCGGCCCTCAACATTCAACGTTCAACGTTCAACGTTCAACGCTGAACGATAGGGAGCAAACAGACTAAACTTTCAAGGATAAGGTCGATTCGCTCCGGGCTATTAACTTCAATTAAATAAACCGAAGTTCTTTTCTTTATCTTTCCGTTCAAAGTTCGAAGTTGGATGTTGAACGTTCGACGTTCATTTTTTCTAGTCTAGATGTTCGTAGGCCTTCAGCGTTAAAAACTCCTCCAGTTCATCGCTGGCAATAATCTCATCGAACAGCTGAGCGGCCAGCATGTACTTCCCGGCGGCAAAGTATTCCTCTCCCACAGCGATCTTGATCTTCTCCACTTCTTCCGCCATGAGTTCCCGGAACAGATCAAGGGTAACGTTGCGGCCATCTTCGAGTACCCCCTTGGGATGATTCACCCAGTGCCAGACCTGGGTGCGTGATATCTCGGCGGTGGCCGCATCCTCCATCAGATTGTACAGCGGCACGCACCCATTGGCATTCAGCCAGGAAGCCATGTACTGAATGCCGACACTGATGTTGGTGCGGAGTCCGTCTTCGGTGATGGTTCCCTTGGGCAGCCGGAGAAGATCTTCGGCGGTGACCGTTACATCTTCACGCAATTTATCCACCTGGTTGGGTGTCGGCATCGCTTTGTCGAACTCTTCCAAGGCGATGGACACCAGCCCCGGATGGGCGACCCAGGTGCCATCGTGACCATCAGTGGCCTCCCGGGTTTTATCCTCGCGCACCTTGCCCAGGGCGGCCTCATTCCGCTCGGGATCGTTTTTAATCGGAATCTGAGCCGCCATGCCGCCAATGGCATGGGCACCGCGGCGATGGCAGGTCTGGATTACCAGCAGGGAATAGGAGTGCATGCAGTGACGGGTCATGGTGATCTGGGCCCGATCCGGGAAAATATAGTCGGGAGCATGTTTGAATTTTTTGATAAAGCTGAAGATGTAATCCCACCGTCCGCAGTTCAGACCGGCCATGTGATCCCGCAGCTCGTAAAGAATTTCATCGATCTCAAAGGCCGCCAGAATGGTTTCGATCAGTACCGTGGCCTTGATCGTGCCCACCGGGATGTCTAACGCTTCCTGAGCTCGAACGAAGATATCGTTCCACAGCCGGGCCTCCAGGTGATTCTCCATTTTCGGAAGATAAAAATAGGGGCCTATCCCTTTGTCGATCAGGGTCTTGGCGTTGTGAAAGAAGTACAGGCCGAAATCGAAAATGCTGGCGGATATGGGCTGTCCATCGACGAGAACGTGCTTTTCATCCAGATGCCAGCCGCGCGGGCGGACGATGAGGACGGCCAGCTTATCACCGAGACGATACTGCTTGCCTTGTGGGCTCACAAACTCGATGGTGCCATTGACGGCATCGACCAGGTTGATCTGGCCCTGTACGGTGGCCTCCCAGGTCGGCGAGTGAGAGTCCTCGAAATCCGCCATAAACGTCGATGCGCCGGAATTCAGGGCGTTGATCACCATTTTGCGATCCACCGGCCCGGTAATTTCCACCCGTCTGTCCCGGAGGTCCTCGGGAACCGGTGCAACTTTCCAATCTCCGTCGCGGATCTGTTGGGTCTCGGGAAGAAAATCAGGAAACTTGCCGCTATCGATGTCTTGTTGAACCGTCTTGCGCCGCTCCAGCAATTCCTTCCGCCTGGAGTCGAATTCGCGTGCCAGTGCCCCGACGAACTTAAGCGCTTCCGGCGTCAAAATGTGTTTGAATTCATCTGATACAGGACCGAAAACTTCGATGCCATTGACTTTTAACGTGGCTTCCATGGTTGCCCTCCCTCCGCTTAAATTACATACTGGATATAAAAATGGAGATCTAAAGGAGACGCCCGGGTTACGACTATGTGTCAGGAATGTCTCTAAGAATTCGGGGCACGCCCTTCCACGGCGGGCCCCTCAATTCCATCAGGAGCTTTCAATGTGTTATTAGAATAGGGGATCACGTACGTGGTTTCAATAGCGGCCCACATGAATATATGCCGTGTAACACGTATGAAAAGTGACGACAATAGCTGAAAAAATCATACAGCGGTCTCACTGGAAATTCAGGTTTGACCGACGGCGCCTGAGGCTCTCACCATGAGAACCGGAACGCGCGATGAACTGAGAACCCGTTCAGCAATACTGCCTCTCACCCACCGGCTGATGCCGGAGCGTCCATGGGTGGCCATAATTACCAGGTCTATATCCTGGTTTTCGATATATTCGGCGAGCCTGTCTGCGACTCGCCCACCGAGCACCACGCTGGTGAATTTTTCCTCCTCGGATGTCATTTTCTGGATGACCCGGTCGAGGTAAGCTGCCGCATCCGATTTCCGTTTTTCTTCAACTCTCTTCAGGTCGGCAATCATTTTCTCACGGCTTGTGCTGCTGATAGAGGCTGTATCATCAAATATCACCGGCGATGGTTCCACGACCCGAACCAAAACAGCGGAGGCTTCAGGAAATGCTGAGTGCAATGCCTTGAGATGGGGAAGAACCCGCTCCGCCAGCTCCGATCCATCCAAAGGGACCATAATACGTTTATACATCATCCCCTCCCTTCCCCGAACATCGCATGATCTCTTTGCTTCATGACAGCCTTCATTTAATGCAATGCCCGTGTTTGCTTGGCTATAATTATCAGTTCAGCTTGGTTGTAATCAGGATCAGGGATCAAACAGACACGAATTAGCAGTGATAGGTGTTGGATGGGCGAGGTGGCTCAGCTGAAACGGCCGATGATCGAAAATCACATCCGAAGGTCCAGTGTGTCGAATCCGATGTGCACTAACGTAACCACGGGTTCAAGTTTCACTTCGAAGCAATCGTGTTCATAGATTATACTAATAAAATATGTTAGTTAAATAGATTGTCAACATACATAGAACGGCGGCTCGACTCTGGTGTCATAATTATCGGGGTTCGCCATCCGGGTCTGTCAGAAAACCAGCATACAGTGAAATACGCCTCCACGCGGACTCTACCCATCCAGAATGCGATCGAAGATACGTCCCCCTTCAAAGCGGGCCCTTTCTCCCAGCGCACGTTCGATGCGCAACACCTCGTTCCATTTAACCATGCGTTCGCTGCGGGCAAATGAGCCGACCTTTAACTGGCCTGCATTGGATGCCACTGCCAAATGACTGATAAATGCGTCTTCGGTTTCGCCGGATCTTGCAGACACCACCGGCAGCCATCCGGCATCGCGGGTTATTTGGATCGCTTCCAGAGTCTCGGTCACCGTGCCGATCTGATTCAATTTAATGAGAACGGCGTTGGCAGCACCTCTATCGATGCCTTGCTGAATCCGACGGATATTGGTGGTGAATAAATCGTCTCCTATGAGCTGCACCCGGCGCCCCAGGGCTGCATAGACTCTCTCCCAGCCGTTCCAGTCGGTATCGGCCATGGGGTCTTCGATGGCAATGATCGGGTATTTATCGCACCAGGAAATCATGAGGTCGGCAAATTCTTCGGACGAGAAGGTTTTGTCTTCGAGCGCGAATCTATAGGCGCCGCGATCCGGGTCATACAGATCGCTGGCGGCAATATCCAGGGAAATCGCCACACCGGTTCCGGGTTCATAGCCCGCCCTTGCGATGGCATCCATAAAGAGTTCGAATCCTGCTTCATTGGTTTGAAACAACGGCCAGTAACCGCCCTCATCAGCGATGCCGGCATACTGCCCTCGCTCTTTTAGGATATCGCCAGCCGCATGGTAGACGTTGAAGGTCATCTCCAGGGTATCTGCATAACGTTCCGCACCAACGGCGACCAGCATGAAATCCTGAATATCGATACGCCAATCGGCGTGGGCGCCGCCCCCAATGATCTGGATTTCAGGTAGAGGCAGCAAACACCCCTCTTCCCTCCCCAGGTAGTCAAACAATGCTTTCCCTTGCGCGGCTGCGGCCGCCCGGGCGGCGGCCATGGATACGCCCAAAATGGCATTGGCGCCCAGCCGCTGTTTATTTTCGGTGCCGTCCAACTCGATCATCCGGCGGTCAATGTTCTCCTGATCTTCCACATCCGCACCCGCTAACAGTGGCGCAATTTCTTTGCGGATGTTGGCCACGGCACGGAGCACGGACTTGCCGCGAAACCGGGAGTTCCCATCCCGGAGCTCCAAGGCTTCATACTGGCCGGTGGAGGCCCCGGACGGCACCAGACCGCGACCGGTGATTCCGTTTTCCAGAGTAATTTCTACTTCTACAGTTGGATTTCCCCGGGAGTCGAAAATCTGGAAGGCGTCGATGGATTTAGTTTTCATCGTATACAATTGTTCCCCTCGCTCCAGCAAGTAGCCGGAATGATTCACATTCACGTAGAGACGTGATGTGGATTGGGGTTAGCCGGTTTGCCCGTTTGCCCGTTTGCCCGTCACCACTATGCCAGCTATGCTAACGGAGCATACAGATTGCTCTTACTTTTATGAGTCGTCGCTTTCCCAGAATCCCCTTCTCAGGGATTCTGGGAAAATAGGACTCATCTCTGCGCACTTTGCGTCTCGGCGGTAAGCATGTCGTTCAACAAATTCGAACTCCAAGACAATTCAGACGGAACCTATTTATACCGCTATAACTTCGCGGCTTGTGAGTACCAGGCGGTGCTGATGTCGGACAGATTGTTTATCCCGTCCCGCAAGGCGTTCTTCGTAAACCGCCGTACCCAATCCTTGGATTCGGGAGCCGTCAGATATTCCACCGGGGACTTGCCGTCAATGCGCGCCAGCAGAATCATCAGGAGAAGCCGACCGGTCCGCTGCTCCATCTCTAGCTGTTCACGATCATTGAGTTCCCGGGCGGAAAAATAGGACGCCACCGTGTTTTGGACCATGGTGCCAAGAACCGGGGATGCCGAAGGACGGTGGACCGCTTTAAGATGCAAATGGGTTAGTAGAAACGCCATATCAAACGCCGGATCGCCGTACCAGGCCACTTCACAGTCCAGCACCACCAGCCGTGATCCGGACACCAGCATGTTTTTGGGGCTGTAGTCTCCGTGCACCAGGCATTCCCGGGTGGACTCGAGACGGGACACCTCTGCTTCGAACATGTCGGTGAGATCGGGATGCCGACTTCCGGTAAACACCAGGTACGGTTCGGATCGGAGTTGATGGAAATTGTCGGTGGAATCAAACCGTTCCCGGGCGCTTGCATCTCCCCATGACTCATGGTGTATGACTCCCAGGGTATGGCCCGCCTGTGCAGCGATATCCGGCTTATATTGACCGTCAAGCATCATCTGCTTCCAGTTGGCATATCCTTCTCCCAGATATTCCATGGCAAAATAGCCGCTACCGGCGAACACCACCCGGGGGACCGCCTCCGGCAGTATTTCCCCGACATAGTTCATATACTCCTGCTCGTATCGGTTTCGGGAGATATCCGCGAACCAGTCCTCCTGAACCTTTAGCTTTTCCAGGGCTCGTTTCACCACCCACTTTGCCGGGCCGTCCTCCACCAGATAAATGTCCGAGGACACCCCACCGGATAGTGGGGTCGCCCGGGCATCCGCGCTGTTGATATGACCGTCCCGGCGAAGCTGGTCGAGGATATCAGGATCGTTCATATCGGACTTGGTGTTTGGTAATGGGGTTCTGGGTTATAGGTTATAGGTTCTGGGTTCTGTAGGTTGTTTTTTGGAATTTGTAATTTGAGTTTTGTTTGGGATTTGGGATTTGTATTTAGTGTTTAGTGTTTGTTATTTGTGTTTGGTATTTGTGATTTGGTATTTGGTGCTATTCCGCCTGGTCGTACACCGCGGTAACGGCATCCAATGCTCCCGGTTGCGCCACGTACCCCTGTCCCTTGAGCACCGATTCGAGAGCCCCCAGCAAAAGGAAGATCTTTTTACGGCGGCATGAATGGCCCATCAGCCCGATGCGCCAGACATTCCCGGCAAACTGTCCCAGTCCGCCGCCGATCTCGATGCCGTATTCATTGAGAAGCGTTTTCCGAACCGTGAGGTCATCGACCCCATCGGGTATTCTCACCGCATTGAGCATGGGCAGCCGGATTTCCTCGGGAACGAGCATGGACAGTCCCATGGTCTCGAGACCGGCCACCAGGGCCCGGTGATTCAGGCGATGCCGCTCGTGTCTCGCCGGAAGGCCTTCCTCCGCAATGAGGCGGAGTGCTTCGCGCAGGCTATAGATCATGTTGATCGGAGCGGTGTGGTGATACTTCCGATCGGTTCCCCAGTAATCGCGAACCATGCTCAGATCGATGTACCAGCTCACCACCGGGGTCTTTCGTTCTTCAATCGCCTTGACCGCTGCCGGGCTGAACGACACCGGCGACAGACCCGGAGGGCCAGAAATACATTTCTGGGTCCCGCTGTAGGTGGCATCGATGCCCATCTCATCGATCGATACCGGCATACCGCCCAGTGAAGTGACCGTATCCACCAGAAACAGGGCTCCGGCATCATGGGCGATCCGGGCCAGATCTTCCAGTGGCTGGCACACGCCGGTGGATGTTTCGGCATGAACCACGGCCAGGACCTTGGGATGTTTTCCCTTTATGGCACCCGCCACTTTCTGGGGATCGATGGCCGTTCCCCATTCCGCATCGATACGGATCAATTTGCCTCCGATGCGATTGACGATATCCGACATGCGTGTCCCGAACACGCCGTTGACACAGACCGCGACCTCATCCCCCGGTTCGATCAGATTCACGAAGCAGGTTTCCATTCCCGCGCTGCCGGTAACGGACACCGGAATGGTCAACTCGTTTTCCGTTTGGAACAGAAAACGAAGCAGTTGCTGGACCTCGTTCATGATGGCCAGGAAATAAGGGTCCAGATGCCCGATGCACGGAGCTGCAATGGCCTGAAGGGTCCTGGCGGGGACATCGCTCGGACCGGGTCCCATCAAAAGCCGATCCCCGGGGTTGATGTCGCGAAAATCATCCGCGTTGCATATCGCCAATCCTTTGCTCATATCATCCATTCCCTTCCAAATCTTTCTTGCTTCAATCGTTTTGGTTCAGCCTCAGAAACAGCCCTCTATTCACCGGTTGAGGTCGACATGTCAAGATTCTAAAAACCGAGGTGCTGTCTGGAAATGATTTAGGACACACCTCAGAATTCTGTTCCGATGGAGATACGCCGGCCAGTTTCAATGTCGCGGAGTCACGGGAATCGGTATCGACTTCGAAGATGGCCGTCCGGAATCGATTCCGATACCGATAGCGACCCCGACGCCGACCATGTTAGGATCAAGGTAGAAGCGCAATCGCTTCCACCTCGACCTTCGCACCTTTAGCCAATCCGGAGACTTCAATGCAGGAGCGGGCCGGGAACGTGCCGGAAAAGAACTCGGCGTATACCTCGTTCATCTGCGTAAAATCGTCCATACTGGTGATGAACACGGTGGCTTTGAGCACCCGGTCCATGGAACAGCCGGCTTCGGCCAGGATGGCCTTCAGATTGTTCATGACCTGGCGGGTCTGCTCCTGGACATCGTCGCTGACCACCTCCCCGGTTACAGGATCAAGGGGAAGCTGTCCCGTGGCAAAGACCAAGGTGTCCATTTTGACCCCCTGTGAAAAAGGGCCAAAGGCTGCCGGGGCGTTCGTTGTTTGTATGGCCGTGATGTCTGTCATTTTCTCCAACTCCTCGTCGAAAATTTGGAATGTGGTTATTCGCTGACTTTGTAAGCCGCCAGTTTCTCGAGGGCCAGGACCATCGCCGAGTGATCCAGGCCGCTGTCTCCCTGGGCCGCCACGCTGTTGAAGAGTTCCTGCGCCGTAGCAGTATTGGGCAGCGACATCTGGAGTTTCCGTGCATTGGACAACGCCAGGTTAAGATCTTTCTGATGGAGTGTAATCCGGAAGCCCGGATCGAATGTCCGTTTGATCACCCGCTCGCCGTGAATTTCGAGGATTTTGGAGGATGCGAATCCGCCCATCAGCGCTTCCCGGACTTTCGCTGGGTCGGCGCCTGCCTTGGACGCAAATAACAGCGCCTCTCCCACCGCCTCGATCGTCAGGGCCACGATAATCTGATTGGCCACCTTGCAGGTCTGCCCGTCACCGTTGCCGCCCACCGGTGTGATGTTCTGACCCATCAAGTCGAACAACGGCATCACCTTGTCAAAGGTTTCCTGTTCACCGCCAACCATAATCGTGAGCGTACCCGCCTTGGCTCCCACCTCCCCGCCGGACACGGGGGCATCCAGGTATGTGCATCCCAGAGCGTTGATCTTCTCGGCGAACGCTTTGGTCTCAACCGGAGAAATGGAACTCATGTCCACGACGATCTTGCCGCTGCCCAAACCATCGGCTACGCCGTTTTCTCCAAATAAAACCACCTCCACATCCGGCGTGTCCGGGACCATGACAATGATCACTTCCCCAAACTCAGCGGCTTCTTTGGCGGAGGGCACCACCGTTGCCCCTTTGTCCACCAATTCCTGGGGAATCGGGTTGATATCGTTTACAGCCAAATCATGGCCGCCATCCAGCAGATGCCCGGCCATTGGCGCTCCCATGATTCCAATTCCGATGAATCCTATTTTCATGATGTCTCCCCCTTATGTCACTTATACGGTGCAAACCAGTCAAGACCGTCTTCGGTATTCCCGGCCGGGATATATTCACAACCGATCCAGCCGTCATACCCCGCGGCGTCGATGGCACGGAACAGGTTGGGAAAATTGATCTCCCCGGTTCCCGGCTCATGGCGACCCGGGTTGTCGGCAAGCTGCATGTGCCCGATCTGCGCCAGATGGGTTTCAATGGTCGTTATCAAATTACCTTCCATTTTCTGCATGTGATAAATATCGTACTGGATCCGGATGTTGGGATGACCCACGGCCTCCAGCAGTCGAAGAGCATCTCGTGTACCCACCAGGTGAAATCCCGGTATGTCCTGATTGTTCAGGGGTTCTACCAGTAGCTGAAGGCCTTCCGCCTGCAATGCGTCCGCCGCAAACTTGAGGTTGCTAACCAGTGTCTCGTGAACTTCGTCTGGATCGGTTCCAGCAGGAGTAAGGCCAACAAGGCAATTGAGTGCCGGACATTTCAGTGCTTTGGCGTATCCGATGGCCTTTCCCACCCCGTCCTGAAATTCTCCCTCCCGCCCCGGAAGGCAGGCGATGCCCCGCTCCCCGGCCGCCCAATCTCCGGCCGGCAAGTTGTGCAGTACCTGGCGAAGACCGTTGGCTTCCAGCGCACCGACCAGTTGATTTTCCGGCCAGTCATAGGGGAACATATACTCCACGGCCTGGAATCCGGCCTTGGATGCGCTGCTGAAACGGCCCATAAAATCGACTTCATTAAACATCATCGTCAGATTCGCACTAAATTTGGGCATGATCCGTCCTTTCGAAACGCTGTTAAAGGTTCCGGGATAGGTGAGAATTTGAAGGCACCACGAAAAAGGCCGGCCGATATCATCGGCCGGCCTGTTCTACTTACCCATGGAGTGTTTGCGGGTCGGAACGCTGGGTTGTCTTATTCTGTAGTCGGGCGAAATAGACGCCTTCGGGCGATCCGTGGGGCCAGAGAAAAATCCAAAGCCCCCGGGCCGAACCGTAAATTCGGAATCTCAGATGGCGAGAATCAAATTGTGGCATTGTCTGATCCGACTCCGGTTTAGTAAAGTTTCTGCGCCCAGCCGTCATCTCCCAGCTTGTTTTTAATGCTCAGGATGATATCGAACTTGCGGCTGGCGGCATCGGGTGCTTGCAGGGCCTTCTGATAAATACGCCGTGCCCCGGCCTGGTCGTTCAGGTACGTCAGGAACCATTCTGCCAGGATCGTCAAATCCCTGGCCCCGGACAGTTTACCTTCTGCGGATTTAATAATTGCCTGCACGACCTCCGGGTTACCGGCCGTTTCAGCTGCCGATCGAATCGCCACCTCATATTCAGCCACGCCTTCACACAGGGACTCCGCCTTGGTGTACAGGGCCTTTGCCCGCTCCTTATCGCCGAGCGAGGTCACCGCGGCACCGGCAGCCGTCGTACAGCTGACAACATCCTCACAAGTGTCGGCGGCTTTGTCGAACAATGCCCCCGCCCATTCTGCGTCGTTCAGCTTGTCGTTCACGATTCGACCCAGACGCACAAAATCGGTCGTCTTGGCGGCGCTCTGCTCGCGGCCGGAGTAAAGGGCTTTCGCCCACTGGGAATCCTGCAGGTTGGCCAGTATCCCATCCACCAGGTCATTGGTTTTGTTCATGTCGTCGCATTTTTCCTGCTGGGCGGTGTAAATATCGCGGACCCAGTCGGTATCCTGAAGATCGGCGGCGATGGCATCGGCCAGCGTCAGGTACTCGGGGAAATAGTGGGCCAGTGTCTGAGCCCGTTTGTACAGCTTTCGGCCGTAATGTTTATCACCGGTCTCGGCCACCACCTCCCGGGCCAGCATAATCAGGGCTCCGGAGGTTTCGCATTCGCCTTCACGGGCCAGAAAATCCGTGTAGAGGGCGGCGTTGGCTCCCCGCCGCTCCTGCTGATCCTTGATGGATTCGATCCACGCCGCGTCATCGGCATATTTGAGAATGGCCTCGGCGGTCAGTTTAAAGTCGTCGTTGGTCTTGACCGCCAGCTCCGCCCCTGCCAGCACCTTCAGGGCGCCGGGCTTGTCATCTATTTCATCAGCCAGTGCCTGGGCCACCTGAACAAGCTGCTTGGAGGTCGGATCGGCTTCCAGGGTTTTCTGGTAAATCGCTCCTGCGGCGGCGGCATCGCCGATATCGGCCAGAATAGCCTTGGCCAGTTTGGACAACTGATCGAAAGTCGAAAACAGCGCCTCGGCTTTATTGTAGATATCCAGGGCCAGGGCTTTGTCTTCCAGGGAATCGACAATCGACTTGGCCAAGGTCATCAACTCCTCACCTTTTTCCATGCGTTCGGCGGCTTTCCGATAGATGACCTTTGCATATTCCGGGTCCTTGAGATCCCCGGCGGCGGATGCGGCCAGCGCAACAAGGTCCTTGCCGGTCTCCAACTGCGCCTCCCCTGTCTCATAGAGGGATCGGGCCAGTGCGGCATCTTCCAGGACTTCCAGCGCCCCTTTGGCCAGCACAGCACAGTCATCGCCGGTCTTGTAACTTTCCTTCGCCTTATCGAAGATCCCTTGGGCCTGGTCCTTGTCCCCGAGCACCTCCAGAATCCCTTTGGCGCAGTCGACATAGTCGGCCACCGTTTTGCATTTCTCGATGGCGGCGTCGATGGTCTGCTTGGCCAAATCAGCGTCGCCCAGGACCTCCTGGACAGTTTTGCTCAGGGCAAAAAAGTCGGCAATTTTGGTACACTTGGCCTGGGCGGCGGTCATGAGTTCCGCTGCCGTGGCCGTATCCCCGATTGCCGATGCGGCGCTGGCCAGGTTGACGAAGTCCTGGGTGGTGGCACCAAAATCTTTGGCCTGGACCAGGTACTGTTTGGCCTTTTCCTTGTCCCCGAGGGCTTCATCGGCGGCCTTGGCAAACAGGATCAATTCATCGACGGTCTGGGCCCACTCGGCCCCTTCGTCCATGAGTTCTCCGGCCCAGTCCTTATCGGAAAGGTCCTTAACTATTTCTGTGGCCACATTGATGTAGTCCTCTGACGTTTCACAACTTTCTGCTTTTTCTTCCAGTTCTTCCTTCGTGCTCATTTCCCCCCCTTTGAATCAACGGTTTCACAATGTATACATGACTTGAACAGGCGCGAATAAACGGCCCACCTTCGACGGGCCGAGCTACCGGTGCCGCGGGTAACAGATGATGCGGCAAATCAACCGCACAAACGGTTTGCTCAGATAACAAAACCGGCGGTGTCGAAATTATTTTCCTACACCGCCGGTCCTTAAATTGTCAATCGGCCTCTTTTAGATATTTGCCTTGCAAACCTGGCAATCAATAGGTGAGTGCGCTGTCTGCGGCGATGCTCTCGGCCACCAGGGTGCCTCCGGAGATTATCTGGACTTCGGGGATGAGATCCTCTTTCGAGATCTTGCGCGACTCGATGCATGGGGCGCAGACCATCAATCTGCCGCCCAGCTCAAAAAAGGATGCCATCAGATCGGTGAGGGGTGGAAACCCCGCCGCATGGACATGATCCGCATACCCCTTCATCGCCAGATAAACCGCCGTGCTTTGGAGAATGACAGCAGCGTCCGTTTCCATGGCGAAGGCGGCGTTACCGATGACAAAAGGGATCGTGGCCTTGTCGGGGCTCTCCTCGGCGTGGGTGCCGATGATCAACAGTTTTTTTCGCGTGTCGCTCATGGCCGTGCTCTCCTGTTCTACCACCAGCTGATGGTTTCATCGAAATCGAATATCAAATCCAGAAGCTCTTCATAATCCACCGGTTCACCGTCGATATCGAAAAATGGAAATTGAAGGCAACCGTATCCCAAAGAGAGGGCATACATCAGGCTGCGCTGCAGATCATCCGGTGGTGATTTCAGAATGTGAAGCATTCGTTTCCGTCGTTTCGGCATGTCGACACCTCGCTTCCACCCGGTTCAAGGGCGATTTCCAAAAGGGATGACAATGTCCATTTTTTTGAGTTCGCGGGCCAGCAATTCCGTTTCGATGAGCTGGAAGCCATACTGAACATTCTCCGGCACGTTTGAGTAACATGGGCACTCCATTTCTTCCAGCCATTCCAGGTTCTCCTCCAGCGCCTCGGTCATATCGACGGCCACATCGAACACAAACAGATAGGCCCAGTAGTTGTGAGCGGCCAGCCCCAGTGCTGTACGAGTTCCTTCCCAAATGTCTTCCGGCCGGCGCACGATGACGCCGCAGTGTTTGATGTTTTCCATGACATGTTATTCCTTTTAATCGGTCCTGCTAGGACCTTGTGGTGTTCCTACCAGGAGACATATCGATCGCAATCGTAAATCATTTCAGCGTGAAAGGTTTGGGATCCATAGGCCTTCTCATCCAAGGTCGAGTCGTATCGTTTGAGCTCGTTGGCCTCGAATCCCACATTACATACAGCAACATCGGCGAGTTCCTGCAGATCGGCCATCTGAGGATCCGTGCACAGCCGGGTCCCGATGTGGGTGAAAAAGAGCCGTATCTCTATCTTTTTTTGTTTCGCGGCACGGCACAACTCGATGAGTTTGTCCAGGTGCTGATCCGAGCTCACATAGATTCCCAGGGACTTGCTCATAAGTCCTCCATTTTTTTTAGGATTCCCCACCCCGATGATGAACCGGTTCATCGTTCGTATCGGGGTATGCATGTGACGCCCCACAGGGCCCAACACTCATCTTTGGGCCTCGGCACTTTTTCTTCAATGGCCGTCTCGATCTTCTCTTGTTCGGGCGGGCTCAGATCAAGTCCCTCAAGAGTTCGGGCCACCGCCTGCCAGAACAGACCATGATGGAATTCCCGGGTCTGCTGGATGTTGACCTCTATAAAACGTTTTTCAATGGAAGCCAGGGGGGTCACTCTGGGTTCGCGGGTGGATTCGGTATCCGGAGATTCTTCAACGAGGAGCGCTACCAGTATCGGTCCATGGTTCCTGGAAGGTTGATCGGGTATGCGCTCTTCCCATTTCAGCCTCATCGCCCCCCTCCATGCGTGGTGCCCTTATCTACTCAAAACGTTCTGCGCCTCACGTTTTCGGGCATCCGCAGAGGCTTCGGTAGTAGAACATCTCCCGTCGTGCAGCAGCGAGTCAATTTCCGAAATAAACCGGTTGTACAGGACACGATTGGCTTGTTCCATGCGCCGGCGAAAATAAGGATCCACTACGCCGCCGGCAACGGCCATATCCTGCAGCGCAGAAATGATCTGCTTCCCGTCAACCTGCTGGCTACAGCAATCCGAGCATCGACGGCAGCCAACGCACAGCCATATGGAAGGCATGGTCAGCAGTTCCTTTTCAATACCCAGATAGACCATTCGAAACAGGGACCGAGGATCGAAGACGCTGCGTTCGCAAGCCACCGGACATGCGCTGCTGCATTCTCCGCAGGTAAAGCAGGAGGACAGCCGGTGGGAGTCGGAAATTAACTGAAGATCTTCCGGCAAATGGTATGCGGCTGGCCGCCGGATGCCCCCGTGATCCTCCGGCACAGACGTGGCAAGCCATTCATTCCACAGCTCGTCCGGCAGTTCTTCGAGCCCCTTTCCCGCCAGGCAAGCCGCCACCGCATGCCAGCGAACCCGTTGAAAATGTCGCCACAGGTCCGAAAATCGGTCCAGTACATCCGGGGAAATTTCCCGGAGATCCGCCGTCACGACGCGGATGTGCTCGATGAGATCAGAGGGCTTGACGGCATTGGGGCAGATCTGAGTGCACCGGCGGCACCGGGCGCAGTACCAGATTTCCGGAAGACATGTCAGATCCTCCAGGAGTCCCAGCGCCGCCATGCGGACAATTTTCTGTGGCCTCAACACCCCGGTGGAGATGTTGACGGGGCATTCGGCATCGCACGATCCACATGTCCAGCATAGCCGTATGTCCGCTTTGGCGCCGCCTTCGAGCCGATCCCTCAAATCCGGTCTGAGTCGAATGCCATGGCCCATTGGTGGCTATCCTCCCGTGTCACATCACAAAAACAACAATTTTGGTGGCATAGGAGTAGACTAAGACACCGCCTCAAGGATGCAAGCCGTCTGTGTTCAACCGGCCACCGGAATGCTACAAGATGATGCCCCGGCATTGCCGCTGCCAATATCCGGACGACCCTCGAGGTACCGGACGGATGGCGCGATAAACGGATGGGCTGCTACCGATGAACCGGTGAGAACGACACGCAAATGACTCTGGGAAAGGGTTTAAGGACGTTAAAGCGGGGTTCGGATCACGTGTCTTTCAGATATTGTGACATGGAATTGAGAATGCCGCCTCGGGTGGCTTCAAAATGGACAACGACCTTCCTTTGGAAGTCGGATAAGCCACCGAGATATTGTTCCAACAGATTTCCTTCGACAACGCCTTTGTCTTCAAGTTCCTGGTAAATGGCATACATCGCACAGGTCTCAACGATTGCCCTTTCGGAGTCGGACAATTCCATATATCACCATCACTTTCCCTGTGTTGGGGTTCATCCAAGGCTCGGCGGAATTACTGAATACCAAGGCAGGGATCCGTGAAGTGCCGAGACCCCTGCTTGAGAAGCGCCGGGAACATCAATCGATACAGTAAACTTCGGTGGTTTCGGCAATGCCCTTAAACGTCATGGTCGCCATAAAGGAGGAGGCCACTATTCCGTTAAGCATGTGAACCGTGTCGGCAGTGGTCAGGATTTGCCCGGGTTCTGCACTCTCGCAGAGCCGCCGCGCCAGGTTTACGGACTGGCCGATCACCGTATAGTCAAATCGCCTTGAAGATCCCACCTGCCCCACGAACACATTGCCGATATTGATACCGATGCCGATACCCAAATTACTAAAAAAACTTGTTTTGTCTGAGAAACGGGCCTTCAGCCGGTTAAATGAAATGATCATCTCTTTGGCGGTCTTAGCACAACTCTCCGCGGAATTATCGAGTATGTTTGGAGCGCCAAAAAAGGCCATGACTTCATCACCGATAAACTTATCCGTATTCCCGCCATTTTTGGAAACCGCCGAGTCCATTTCACTGTAAAAATTATCCAGAAAATCGGTGACCTCCTCCAGATCGGTCGTATTGACCATGCTACTGAATCCGCGGATATCAGCGAAAAGGATGCTCACCTTTAGTTTTTCTCGCACCTGACGGTGTTCAACGTCGCCGTTTGACTTTTTGACCATCTCCCGGATGATGGCAGGGGAATGGAGCCGCTCGGCAACCGTTTGAATTTGAAGCCGCTTTACCTTTTCCTTCAGGAGCAGGGAATTGTTGATGGCCACGGCCGCGTTATTGGCAAAGATTGAAATCAACTGTAAATCGGAGTCTGAGAAGGTCCGCCGGCCATCCAGAAGATTGACATTTAATACCCCCATACTGCTCTGACCAATTTTCAATGGAACACAGAGGGCTGAACTGATGGTCTTTTCTTTTTTCTGAAAACCGGGAAACTCGGCCGGGTTCACCTGCCCCTGTAAAAGCATTGGTTTTCCGCTTTTGACCACCTGACCCGCGATACTCGTGCCCAGCGGTACCAAGGCATCTTGAGCACTCTCGGCTTGCTTCCCGGTGGAAATCATGGTTCGCAGCGCCCGGGTCCGCTTATCGAGAAGCATGATCGACGAGTGGTCTGCATCGAAGCAGGATAGCATCTCGTTGGTGATGGTGCTCAGGATATCGCCCAGTCGATCCTGGGAGTTGATGCTGAAACTCACGTCAAAAAGCGCACCCAGGGTCTTCAGGTCTTTACCGAGTTGCTGCCGGGATTCCCGTTGTTCGACCAGATCTCGGGTGAGCTGCACGAGTCTTCGGTGATAAATAATCATGTAGGCGCAGAAGAGGAGGACCAGAGCAGAGAGGAAGATGGAAAATTTGAAGGCATTCCCGGTAAAAATTTCGACGCGTGAACCTTCAAGAAAATCAAAGAATTGAATGAAGATCAGCGACAGGGTCAAATACAAAATGACCAGAATGTCCAGTAAAACGAGATGCCAGACCCGCTTTTCAATTTTTCGGATCTGCTTTTCGTCCACTTCGGAGGGCACACCGTACTCCTGGGGTGCCGTTGTGTTTGCCACAGTCATTTAAACCGTACCTGTGTCTCCGCGCAAAAAAGGCAGTAGCGCCCTTTTTCTGTGAGTTGAGCTCCCCGGATTCGCCAGAAATTCCGATCAGACTGAATCCATTGGATAAACGGTCAATACGGCGACCTGCTGCGCCCAATGTCGCGATTTCGCGGTGGACGATCGGATGGATTTCTCCGCTGCCGCGTAGCCGAGACGATCGTGCTATGCATCTCGCAGAAAAAAAAGCTCTCCTGCCCCCCAAAGAGAATGCCGAGCTGGCTTAACTTTGAAACAATGAAAGCATACCATAATACCCGGGGATCGTCCAACTGACCGAACGTTTCAGGTGATGTCCAAATGGCTTGAACATCCGAATGATTTGCTGCTATCAAACCGGGTGCTTTGGATCCACCCGACGTCCTGGATGAAACCGGGGTAGTCGTTGACTTTCAAACCCATCCGATGCGAATATACCGGCGTCGTTTCGGAGGGGGTATTGGCCTTGGCAATCGATATGATGGAAGCAGATAAAGAAGCAGTGACAGGGACGTCGACCCAGACAGGTCACAGCAGGGTGCCCTTTACAGCATCCCTGCGATTGGCGCTTTTTGTGGCGCTGATTCTGGCAGGCATCGCCCTGGTCCGTTTCACACCCTTGGGCGATGTTCTCTCCGAGGACTATATCCGTTCCCTCATACATGAACTACGCGGCCTATGGTGGGCCCCCCTGGTGTTGATCGGTCTATACATGACCCTCGGCATCCTGGGCCTTCCGCCGGGCCCCCTGATGCTGGGCGGGGCGGCGTTCGGTGCTTTCTACGGCACCATTTACAATACGCTGGGGCTGTTTTCCGGAGCTGCCCTGGGCTTCATGGTCGCAAAACTGCTGGGCCGAGATTTTATCCTGCATGTGGCCGGAAAAAAACTCCAGCGATTCGAAGACCTTTCCGAGAGACGTGGATTCTGGCCGCTGGTCCAGACCCGGTTTTTACCGATACCCTTCATGGTGGTGAACTTCGGGGCGGCCCTGGCCGGGGTTCGCCCGACGCGCTTCCTGACTGCCTCTGCGCTGGGTTTGCTGCCGTCTACACTGATTCACACCTATTTTATCGCAAAACTGCTGGAGACCCAGGGTACGGAGCGTCTCATTACCCTGGTGCTCTATGGGTCTGCATTTGTTGTGTTTAATCTTCTGATTACCGCCCTGTGGGTGAGAAAGCCATCACGATGACCGCGGCTACGTCGACACGGATCGCTGATGCGGGAAAAACCATGATCCGCACCATGGATACCCACCTTCGGAAACGGTTGGGCATCTTCGAGATCTGGGATGATCCCCGGAGCCAGTTCCGGGCCAACATTTCAACGATCACCCAACCGGTGGACCTACCCGGTATATCACTGCCCGCTGGTGCGAAAATCCTAGAATTGCACATGTGGAGTGAACATGTCCCGAACCAGCCGGCAGAAGGCGCCGACATGGCAGCTTCCTGGAAAATGTTCAAACTGAGCATGGCCAGCTTCAAGGCGATCGCGGTTGCCCTTCAAACCAACCCGAACCTGAGCGGGGTCCAGGCGCTGTACGCCCTAACCCCCCTTTTTTTCAGGGAAGAAAGCGAAGCGGGCCGGCATATGTTTGCCAGACTTGGGTTTACCGTGGTGCCCTATCATCCCCCTATGGGAGCATTCGGACAGTTCTGGCAAGATCTGCATATATGGCTGCTCACCTGGGCCATCAAACCGGAAGCCCTGAGGCGAAGGGGACACTTTAAAAACCTCTGGAACGAGCTCTGGTTCCCCGCGGATGCCTTTATCCGAAAATTCGGAAAGCAGGATAAGGCGATTTAGGCATCCACCACATACCGGTATGATGATATCCAATTATTTCCGTGAATGATTCAATGGTATTTAATTTCAAAGGGTTAATCCGGTTCACCCGCCTTTGGGCATCCGACACCGGCTGGACGCCGCGGCGGCGGGTCATTTTTGCAGCCTTTTTTATAGGCTATCCGATGCTCGAAGCGATCATCTGGGCGGGCCTGCTCATGTACGACCTCCTCTTCCGGGGGTATCGGCGCGAACCGGTGGAGTCACCCGTGTTTATCATCGGAAATCACCGCAGCGGAACAACGTTTCTGCACCGGCTCCTGTCAAAGGATCAAAAGCAATTTTCCACCATGAAAATGTGGGAGATCCTCCTGGCTCCCTCCATTACCCAGCGCCGGACAGTGGGAGGAATCGCCGAGGCGGCACGATGGCTCCGGGAAAAGCTGGCTGAGGGTCTAAAACGGCTTGAGCGCGACTGGCAGGAAAAGAGTGTCATGCACGATGTTTCCTTCCAGGAGCCTGAGGAGGACGACTACCTGCTCCTTCACATCTGGTCGGCCCTGACCACCGGCCTTTCTTCGGGGCTTCTGACGGAAGCCATTCCCTATACCTATTTTGATACGGCGCTGCCGGAAAAAGATCGCCACCGCATTATGGGATTCTACCGGCAGTGCATTCAGCGGCATATGTTTGCAGATCGGGCAAACTGTCGCCTCAGCCGAACATACCTGGCCAAAAATCCGGCGTTTTCTCCGAAAGTGGCCACCGCACGTCGGTACTTTCCGGATGCCAGGTTCATCTATCTGGTCCGCAATCCGATGTAGATGGTCCCCTCTTTTGTCAGCATGATGCGGTTCTCATGGGATGTCCTCGGCATTCCGGGGAGAGATCAGGCCCTTGCAGACTACATCAGGGCAATGGCCCGGCACTGGTACAGGTATCCCTTGGAGCAGATGGATGCCATACCTGAGGGACACGCCGCTATCGTCACCTATGACGAGTTGACCCAGGATCCGGAAAGGACCGTGCAGCGGATATACAAAGAGCTGAAGTTGAACATGGGGTCGGATTTTGCTGCAGTGTTGAATGCCGAAGCGCAAAAATCAAAATCCTATAAAAGCCGCCATCATTACGACCTGAACTCGCTTGGGCTCAGCCGTGAAACAATTCTCGAAGAATTCAGGGATGTCATTGACAGGTTCGGATTCGACACCTCTGTTGATTCATAAGCGCCTTGTTCCATAGGGGGGTTCACCCAAACAATCCACAGCAATACTTTCGGAGTCGGTATCGGTATCGATATTGGCCGGTCTTCTTCAATTTCGATACCGACGGCGATCCCGCCACCGAACGTGCAAAGGTCTGAAACCCCTCCATATCCTCATTTGATGATTAGGTAACCATCGCCCGGGCGTTGCATGAAATCTTTTCAGGGTGTTCTTTGAATCTTGAACCTCATAAGTTGCATCCTTGGTGAACGACCTGAAATTACGGCCACGCCTCGATTCCGGTTCTTTTCCGCAAAATGCTGAAAAGATTTCATGCAATGACCGGGCTAAGTTGACACACCCTATCCCTTCCGTGTAATTACCTTCACTTTCTGCAAATTTTGGTGTTGATTTGGTTTATAGTGAAAGATAGTGTGAATAGTTTAAAATGACCTAGGGACGACTTTTGAGACTTCATTCTATAAAGGCTGTGATTGCAGTTTTGTCTACGGTTATTACGGCAGCCGCCCTGACCGGTTGTGCCGCGTCCCCTCGCCTGCCCGAGGTGGACCTGGAAGATCCAGATTGGTCGGTCAGGACATCCCAGGTCCTTTGGAAACCCCGAGCAGACCGGCCGGAATTGGCCGGCGAGCTCTTTCTGGCGAAACATAAAAACGGGGACGTGTATATCAGTCTGACCAAATCCCTGATTCCCATCTTCACCGCCCAGACATCGGGCAGAAACTGGCGGATTGCCTTCGTTGAAGAGGGCAGGACGTACGATGGGAAATGGTGGCCTCCGCAACAATTTATCTGGTTCCGTATATGGGACCTGATGGACGGGGCAACGGTCCCGGAATCCTGGCATGTCAGTAGACCCGATGTTCGGGAGTGGCTCTTTTTAAACAACAATACCGGCGAAAAAATCAGAGTGGCACTGGATAGATGAAACGGACCCGTGTGTGGATATGCCTTGCAGCACTGATCGGTCTCGGACTGGGCTTTTGGCGGTTGCAGATCGATGTGGACGTGTTCAATCTGCTGCCGACCGAATCCCGCATGGTGGACGGGCTCAAACTGTTCCAGAAAAATTTCGGCTCGACCCAGGAACTGATCATTTCGCTTCGCACCGAAGACCCGGAAAAAACTGAGCAGGCGACCCGAAGCCTGGCTGAAGCACTGAAACGCTCCGGTCTCACATCCCGGGTGATCTGGCGCAGCCCGATGCGCGGGGATCCGGCCCAACTTGCTGAACTGCTAGCGTATTCCTGGTACAACCAGCCTCCGGAAAAATTTCAACTCCTGATTCAGAACCTCCAGGCCGCTCGGCTGGCCGACACCATCGAAGAGACCATCGAGCGGATGGCGACATCGCTTCAGCCCCAGGAGGTCGCTCGCCTCAGCTACGATCCCCTGGCCCTCAGCGATCTAGCGGCAAACATCTCCACTTTGGCCGCCGGTGCCGGGGAAGATCCCTTTGCGTCAAGGGACGGAACGTTCCGGATCATGTTCGTGTCGGCGTTGCATGATACGGCCGGGTTCTGGTCCTATCGTACTTGGTTGGGCGAGGTGTCCGAACGGATCGCAACCTGGCAGCGATCGCTACCTTTTGGGGATCCCATCACCATCCGCTTTACGGGCAACCCGGCGTTTGTGAGTGAGACGGGGTCGAGTCTGATGAAAGACATTCTGCTGGCCGCCGTGGGAACATTGTTGATGGTCGCGGGTCTGTTCTACCTGGTGCACCGTCGTTGGATTCCCTTGCTATGGCTGGTGGCCCTGTTGATGCTTGTTTTGATGGTTACAGTGGCCCTTGGATCGCTGGTTCTGGGCACGTTGAATGCCGTAAGTCTGGGATTTGCAGCTATTCTGATGGGCCTGGCTGCCGATTACGCGCTGATTTTGTACCAGGAGTTTCGTGTGCAACCGGAGGAATCGCCGACCCGAATCCGGAAAACGGTGGCCCCGAGTATTTTATGGGCGGCCCTAACCACCGCAGGCGCTTTTTTCATGATCGGTCTGATTAGCCTTCCGGGGTTAACCCAGCTTGGCATACTCGTCGGCGTGGGGATTCTCGTCGCTGCCGGAATCATGCTGATGGTATTTCTGAGGCCTATTGCCAAACGGGTACGCCCCGGTTCGAACGGCGGGAGGGAGCACCATTGGGTCTCCCGGGCGCTGTCCCTGGAGTCAAGACCCGCCTGGATATTCACTATTCTGGCGGCCGGTGCGTGCCTGGCGGTGTTGGTGAGCCGACTGCCGGCCGTCGATTACGGGACCCGCAATCTCGGTCCCAAGGAAAGTTCGGCGATGGCCGCCCTGCAGGAGATTCAGCGGGACATCGGCGGGCATGACGATGATTTATGGCTGATTGTAGATGGCGCCGATGAAGGAGAAGTGGCGCGGCGATTGGTATCCACCGGCAAAATGCTGGATCGCTCCATTGACGAAAACCTCCTGGCCGGTTATTCCCTTCCGGAAGCCCTCTGGCCCAGGCCCGATGCCCAACAGATGAATAGAGGACGTGCGAGGTGGGCCGCAGATCGATTTCCGGCAGTAAAAAAGGCCGCCCTACACGCCGGGTATATCAGCGAGTCCCTGGTACTGACCCAACACACCTTCGACGCGTGGAAACGGTTCGCGGAAACCGAAGGGGTCGTATGGCCGAGTCATCCCGGTTCAAAATGGGTGTTTCAAAAGTTCGCCGGCCAGGACTCGGGGCGCCTGCTGGTGCTGGGACGGCTCGAAGCCGCACCGGCCGCTACCCAAGCGGGACTCCAGGAACTGGCCGTTCGGATCAACACGGAAACCGGGGGGCTGTTGTTCGGATGGTCGCTGCTGAGTGAATCGCTGCTGAGCATCATGGAACGGGATGTCCGGAGGGTTTTGATTCCCATGGGGCTTGTGCTGTTGCTGCTGGGCGCAGCGTTTCGAAATGCCGGCGAGGTTACCCTGAGCCTGATTACGTTGGGATTCAGCCTCCTGTGTCTGATGAGTATTATGGCACTGGCAGGCTGGTCCTGGAACCTCATGAACGTTATGGCGATGCCGTTGCTGTTTGGTGCCGGTGTGGATTACAGCATCCACATCCAATTTGCCATGCGACGCTACGGGGGAGACATGGCGCGGGTGCGTCGAACGGTAGGACGGGCCATTCTGCTATGCGGTGCGTCCACTGCGGCCGGATTCGGTTCACTGGGCCTGGCCACCAATGCCGGGTTGGCCAGCCTCGGTCGCGTATGCGCGGCAGGCATCATCGTTACCAGCCTGACTGCTGTTTTTTTGCTTCCGGCCTGGTGGCGAACACTGCAACACAAAACTCAAAACGGAATGATCCTCGAGGCATCATGAATGATCCGACGATTGGAGCCGGTAATTCAGTGATCGGCAAGTTATGGGTGATCGGTAGTCTTTTTCTTCTCTTAGGGCTGTCGTGTCCAAGTGCTGCTGCCGAAAATGGAATCTCCGATGCGCTTGACAACTGGCTGGCGCAGCAGGCCCGAATAAAGACATGGACGGCCGATGTCGTCCAAATCCGCAAGTTGAAATCGCTGGCCCGCCCGCTAAAAGCGCGAGGAAAAGTCTGGTTTGCCCATCCCAACCGTTTCCGCTGGGCGATGGGAGATCCGCCTCGAACCATCGCGGTAAGGACCCAGGACGAACTGCTGGTGGTGTATCCCCGGTTCAAACGGGTGGAGCAGTATCCCATCGGCAATGTTTCCAATCCGGCCTGGAAACAGGCCCTGGCGTTGCTGGAAGTCGGATTCCCCAGCGATGCCGCCGCCTTTCGAGAGCGTTACGAGATCCTCTCGGGCACCAAAGAACGAGATTTCTGGCGCTTTGAACTGCAGCCGGTGGACAAAGCCGCACGGCGACTGCTCAAGATGGTGCGGCTCGAGGTCTTCCCGGAGGACTACCTTTTGCTGGCAACGGAACTGGTATTTCCCGATGGTTCCGTGATGCGGAACCAGTTCAGCCGACATGAGTTGAACCCGGAAGTGGCACCCGGAATATTTAACTACACCATTGGAACGGATTACGAGGTCGTAACACCGCTTCGGGCCAAGACGAACTAAATTCGGCCCACATCTAAACGTGGAATATGAAAATCTTGCTCGCCAAAAGCTCCGGGTTCTGCATGGGCGTGCGCCGCGCCGTTGAAATGGTGGTGGACGCTTCCGATGACAACTCGGAGTGCATCTACACGTACGGCCCGCTGATTCACAATCCCCAGGTTCTGAAAGGTCTGGAAAACAAGGGAATCGAGATTCTGGAAGCCGTGCCCGAAGCCGGATCCGGGACCGTGCTGCTCCGGGCCCACGGGGTCCCGCCGGAGACAAAGACGGATCTCAAGGGCGCGGGCTTTCAGCTTCTGGACGCCACCTGTCCCCGGGTCATTAAGATCCAGACCATCATCAAAAAATACGCCAACCAGAATCATGCCATCATTATTATCGGCGACAAAAACCATGCCGAAGTGATCGGCCTGCAGGGTTATGCCGGAGAATGGGGACACGTGGTGAGCAGCACGGATGAGCTGGAAGCGCTGCCGGCATTCGATAACGCGATCATTGTCTCCCAAACCACCCAGAACATGGAGTTTTTCGACTCGGTGAAAGACTGGGCCAAAACCCGACATCCCCATTATAAAATTTTCGAAACCATATGTGATTCCACCGAAAAACGGCAGGCAGAGCTAAAAAAAATCGCGAGTCTGGTAGACGCCATCCTCATTGTTGGGGGTCGCAATAGCGGCAACACCCGACGATTGTTCGAAATTGCCCGGAAGAGCGGTAAACCCGCCTTTCATATCGAGACGGAAAAAGATCTCACATCGATGGATCTGGACGCCGTTGCCAGGGCGTCCTATGTGGGGATCAGTGCCGGAGCCTCAACTCCCAATTGGATCATTAAAAATGTTTACCGCACCCTGGAACAGCTGCCCTATAAACGCAATGGCTGGCGCCGCCGCTGGTTTTCCCTTCAGCGACTGTTGCTGCTGACCAACATCTATGTCTCCCTGGGTGCCGGGTGTCTGACCTATGCCTGCACCAAACTTCAGGGAATGGCTCATGACACCCCCTTTTTTCTGATCTCGGTCCTCTATGTTCAATCCATGCACATCATCAACCACCTGATCGGAATAAAGACCGAGAAATACCATGACCCGGACTGGATCAGCTTTTATCATCGGTATCGCAAGCCGCTGACCCTCACTGCTGTGCTGGCCAGCTGCGCGTCTCTGGCGGTTGCGTTTTCCTTGGGCACGGGACCGTTTTTGCTGCTGCTCATGATGACCCTGTTGGGACTCTCCTACAATCTGCGGCTGGTACCGGCGACGACACCGTGGATAAAGTACCGGCGTGTAAAGGATATACCGGGATCAAAGACCATACTGATCTCATTGGCATGGGGAGTTCTGGCGGCCGTTATGCCGCCATTGGCGATCAACGGAACGTTCACTTGGCTCAATGGCATCATTTTTTTATGGGCAACCGGATTGGGATTTGTTAGAACAGCATTCTTTGATGTTCTCGACATGAGAGGCGACCGTCTGATAGACAAGGAAACCTTTGCGATTATACTAGGAGAAAAACGGATGATGCGGGTGCTTCACACGAGCCTTGTGATGCTGATCGCTCTTCTGCCCGTGCTCAGCGTATTTGAACTGGTGTCGGGACTGGGTATATTGCTGAGTATCTGTCCTGTACTCATGCTGGGAGTAATTTCTGCCTACAGAAACAACTATCTGCTGCCGGGTTTTCGCCTGGAATTCTTCGTCGAGACTATTTTTTTAATCGCCGGATGTATTGCATTCCTCTGGCCGCTGATCAGTCAGAATATAGCATGAAATATAGTCGGCGACTGACTCTGATCGCAGACCGTCGGGGCAATAGCCGGAATAGCTGGTGCGAGTCGATCTTATGTTTGAATTAGCCACCTATCTGGAATCAAAGCGACAGATCATCAATACGCACTTGGAGAGTTGCCTCGCCCAAGCCACCCGGCCCGGCCGTTTAATGGATGCCATCTCCTACTCCCTGATGGCCGGGGGCAAACGCCTCAGACCCATATTGTGCATCGCAGGGGCTGAAGCGGTCGGCGGTGAGGCGGAAGCCGCCCTTCCCGCCGCCTGTGCCCTTGAAATGATTCATACCTATTCGCTCATCCATGATGACCTGCCGGCCATGGACAATGATGAACTTCGGCGTGGAAAACCGACCTGTCACATCGCCTTTGACGAAGCGACAGCCATCCTGGCCGGCGACGCATTGCTGACCATGGCTTTTGAGGTGCTTTCAACCGGCAACGGCGCACATGCCACACCACCGGACCGATGGCTCGCAGTGGTGGGTCGCATCGCCCGAGCCGCCGGCAGCCGGGGTATGGTCGAAGGCCAAATGCGGGACATTGCGGCGGAGAATACCGAACTGTCACTGGACGAGATGGCCCAGCTTCATTCATTGAAAACAGGGGCCCTGATCCAAGCATCCGTCTGTTCCGGGGCCTTGCTGGGCGGTGGAGCCCCAGAGCAAATCACAAAGCTGGATGCTTATGCACGCAACATCGGATTTGCTTTTCAGGTCAAAGACGATGTACTGAATGTGGAGGGAGATCCCACGTTGCTCGGAAAAAATGTGGGCACCGATGAATTGCGGCATAAAAGTACCTATCCGTCCATCATGGGCCTGGAAAAGTCCAAGTCCTTTGCAAAAGAACTCATCGAAGCGGCCATTGCGGCGTTGGATATCTTCGATCATCGCTCGGACCCGCTTCGGGCCATTGCAACCTACATCATCGAACGAAAACGATAAGAAAGGGGAGACGACCTATGGCGCGTATGCTGAATACGATCACCACCCCCTCTCATTTAAAGCAGTTAACACGGTCTGAACTACCCGAGCTCGCCGAGGAGATACGTAAACGTATTATCGAAGTCGTATCCAAACGCGGTGGGCACTTGGCGCCCAGTCTGGGCGCGGTAGAGCTGACGATCGCCCTGCATTATGTCTTTGATGTCCCCAGAGACAAGATTATTTTGGACGTGGGCCACCAATCCTATGCTCACAAACTATTAACCGGCAGGAACGATCGATTCGATAGCCTTCGCCAATACCGGGGGCTATCCGGATTCACCCGGATGAGTGAAAGCAATTACGATGCATTCTCCACCGGTCATGCCAGCACCTCCATTTCGGCGAGCCTTGGAATGACCTGTGGCAAGGAGCTGAAGGAGGACGACTCCCGCGTCATCGCCGTGATCGGTGACTGTGCCATGACCGGCGGTATGGCCTACGAAGGCCTGAACCAGACCGGTGACCTGAAAAAAAACCTGTTGATCGTTCTGAACGACAACAACATGTCCATCGCCCCCAACGTGGGCGCCTTATCGTCGACGCTGAGCCGGGCTTTCTCCAAGAAGCGGATGCAGGAGGTACTCGAAGAAATCCGTAAGGTGATCAAATCACTGCCGCGAATCGGCGACGATGCCTATCAGATCGCCAAACGCTCCAAGGTATCCTTCAAAACCTTCGTCACACCGGGAATGCTTTTTGAGGCCTTTAACATCGAATACTTCGGTCCCATAGACGGGCACAATCTGAATCGGCTGATCGATATTATGGACAATCTGAAAAACCACAAAGGCCCGGTCCTGCTCCATGTCAAAACCAAGAAGGGGAAAGATTACGAGCCGGCTGAACAGAACCCGGTCTACTTCCATGGCTGCGGCAGTTTTTATATCGAAACCGGTGTCTGTATCGATAAAAAACTATCGGTACCGAGCTACACCAACGTCTTTGGAGACACCATTGTGGAGCTGGCGCAGAAGGACCCGAAGATCGTCGCGATCACCGCGGCCATGCCGGAAGGAACCGGACTGGTCAAATTTGCCGAAGCATTTCCGGACCGCTTTTTTGATGTGGGCATCGCCGAGCAGCATGCGGTGACCTTTGCGGCCGGGATGGCGACCGAAGGATTCAAACCGGTGGTGGCCATATATTCCACATTTTTACAGCGGGCCTATGATCAACTGCTCCACGATGTCTGCCTGGAAAGTCTGCCGGTGGCCTTTGCCATCGACCGGGGCGGGATCGTCGGCGAAGATGGTCCGACCCATCAGGGCGTTTTCGACCTGTCCTATCTCCGCAGTCTGCCAAATATGACCGTAATGGCACCCAAGGACGAGAACGAATTGCGCCGTATGCTCCTGACGGCCACGACTCACCCGGGGCCGGTGGCGGTCCGCTACCCCAGAGGAACCGCTGAAGGGGTCGAGATGGATGAATCCATGAAGCCCTTGGCTATCGGAAAGGCCGATGTGTTGGAGACTGGTGACGATGTGCTGATTATCGGTATTGGCCGGAGCGTCAACGATGCCCTCACCGCCAGCATCCGGTTGAAAGACATGGGTATTGAAGCTACCGTTGTAAACTGCCGTTTTGTCAAGCCGCTGGATGTAGAGCTGTTGACGAGCCTGGCCACCAAGATCCCGAGAATTGTGACCGTCGAGGAGAATGTTCTCCAGGGAGGGTTCGGCTCGGCGGTCTGGGAGTGCCTGAATGACCATGGCATCAACGGGATTCGGCTCGAGCGTATCGGCATCCGGGACACATTCGTCGAGCATGGCCCTCCGAGTGTGCTGCGTTCAAAGTATGGCGTCGACGCCGAGGAGATTGTGCAGGCGGCGGAACGGGTTTGCAATGGGACGGTGAAGTCCATTCACGCCATATCGTGACCCATGCCCTGGATATTCCTGGTGGCCATCAGCGGGTTGATCTGGCTGACACTTCTGATCGTTCCCTGGCGGCCCTGGGGAACCCGTGAGTCCATTGAGGCCGGTGCCGGGGATAAACGCATTGACCTGAGACGGGTAACGGTCCTGATTCCGGCCCGCAACGAAGCCTCTTCCATCAAAACCACCCTTTCTAGCCTCCTTCATCAAGGCAACCATCTATCGGTGATTCTGGTGGACGACCAGTCCACGGACGGTACCGCCCGGATGGCCCGGGAAGTGCCCCTGGCCGGCTTGCACATCATTTCCGGAGAGCCGGTCCCTGCCGGCTGGATTGGAAAAATGTGGGCCCTGGAACAAGGACTGCGACATGTCCGGACCCCATTGACGTTGTGTATCGATGCGGACATTCAGTTGACGCCGGGTATGATTGCGGCGCTGGTTGAAAAGATGGAATCCCGGAAACTCCACATGGTCTCGGCAATGGTGAGCCTCCGGATGAGCACCTTTTGGGAGCGTCTGTTGATGCCCGCCTTTATCTATTTTTTCAAGATGCTCTACCCGTTTCAACTGTCCAATTCATCCTTTCGCGGCGTGGCCGCAGCGGCCGGAGGGTGTATTCTGATGTCTACCGGGGTACTCCGGACGGTCGGCGGGTACGCCGCCATCCGCGACCGTCTGATAGACGATTGTGCACTGGCAAAATTATTGAAATCAAGAGGTTATCGGACATGGATCGGATTGACCCGTTCGGCACGAAGCCTGCGGGCATATGATCGTCTTTGGACCATCTGGGATATGGTGGCCCGAACGGCCTTTTGCCAGCTGCGATATTCGTCCCTATTGCTGGCCTTGACCACCGTTGTCATGGGGATCGTCTTCTGGGTCCCGGTGATCGGTCTGCTGTCCCCGGAGCCCGGCACCCGGATGGTCAGCATCGGCATACTGGGTGCCATGATGGGAACCTACGTCCCGGTTCTTCGATTCTACGGCCGATCTCCGGCATGGGCCGCGGCCCTGCCGGTAATCGGCGCGATCTATATGGCCATGACGTGGACATCGGCGATTCGGCATTGGCGGGGCAAAGGGGCCATGTGGAAGGGCCGCTCCTACCCGGATATGTCGTGAAATCGTTTTAGGGACTTTGATGCCGGCGGCCAATTCGGAGATGGCTGCGAAAAAAACGTGCCGCCCGGACATTTTAACCCGTATCGCGCAAGCGCGGGTGGATGTGAAATCTGCGACGGTGGCACGAAAACTTTCATTAAAAAACTCAAATAATATTGAAAAGTCAGTCAAAATACGGCAAATGGAAAATGGCAGTACCATTTTGGAGAATTACTCTATGGCAGAGGTAAACCGATCATTACCCGGCGCGGACTACGAAAGCCGGATTCTCGAGGAGGTCTCGCGATCTTTTGCGTTGACGATTCCGCAATTTCCCCCTTTGCTGAGCCGTCCGGTGGCCAATGCCTACCTGTTGTGCCGAATCGTCGACACTATCGAAGACGAAGCCGGGCTCAGCATCGACCAAAAAGAGCATTTCCTGCACGAATTTGTCGGTGTGGTTCAGGGAACCATTCCGGCCCCACAATTTGCTGACGGCCTGGCACCCTTATTGACGGACAGGACACTTCCGGCCGAAAGGGATCTGATTCGGAACTGCCCGACGGTCATGGACACGTTTTTCAGTCTCAATGACCGGCAACAGGCGGAGATCCGGCAGTGCGTCGAAACCATGGCCATGGGTATGCTGGATTTTCAGAAAATCCAGAATCCTCTGGGTCTTGAAACCATGGACGAGATGGACCAGTACTGCTATTACGTCGCCGGCGTCGTCGGGGATATGCTCACCGGACTGTTTTGCGACTATTCGGAGGACATCGCGCGGAACCATGAAAAACTCATCAGTCTTGCGGCTTCCTTTGGGCAAGGCCTTCAGATGACCAACATCATCAAAGACCTTTGGGAAGACAAGGCCCGAGGCGCATGCTGGTTCCCCAAAGATGTGTTCCGAGAGGTGGGTTTCGATCTTGAAACGCTTACACCTGGAGACTATCATTCCAAATTCGGCGAGGGCCTGGCAAAGCTTATCGGTGTCGCCCACTGGCATCTCAGCAATGCCTTGGATTACACCCTGCTTATTCCCAAAAAAGAAACCGGGATACGGAAGTTCTGTATGTGGGCCATCGGCCTGGCCGTATTTACATTGCAGAACATCAATAAAACCCGCGATTACACCTGCGGAAAGGACATCAAAATCTCGCGGCAGCGTACACGCAACATCATCATGGTGTCCAATGCCGCCATTAAAAGCGACAACCTGCTCAGGCTGCTTTTCAAATTTGCCGGACGCGGGCTGCTCATGTCACATTCGGACAATCATGTTCCGAAGCCAGCGATCATACCCATGACCGAAAACCTGCCCAAGGAGCGTCGGCGCAGCATGAATTGATGACATGGGATAACCGTAATCGATGGTTGAGGTTATCCAATACCGGCGTCGACCCCGCCCGACAAGATCAACCCCGGTTTATGGTTTAACAGCACTCTCGAATTTGCCGATACTTTCCGGCAATACGATCACCAGTCTAACCCGAAATTTGCATGAAATCCTTTCAGTTGATACAATAACCGGGCGAAACACAATTCGACAGAGGACATATCCGTGAGTATACCGACGATTCAGAAAATCCGCATCGGATCCTACATCATGCGGCAGGTGGTGTCCGGCAGACAGCGCTACCCGTTGGTCCTGATGCTGGAGCCGCTCTTTCGATGCAATCTTCAGTGCCGCGGCTGCGGGAAAATTTCCCATCCGGGGGAGGTCCTGTCCAGTCATCTCAGCGTCGAGGAATGCGTCTCCGCGGCGGAAGAGTGCGGCGCCCCGGTGGTCTCCATCGCCGGGGGAGAGCCGCTGCTCCACCCCGACATCCATCGCATCATTCAGGAACTGACCGCCCGGAAGATATTTGTGTATCTGTGCACAAATGCCCTGTTGGTGGAAAAGCGGATCGGGGATTTCACCCCATCCACCTACCTGACGTTCAATATTCATCTGGATGGCTTACGGGAACGGCATGATGCCATCGTTTGCCGGGACGGTGTCTTAGACCGAGCGGTGGCCGCCATCCGTCGCCTGGCCGATCGCGGCTTTCGAGTGACCACCAACAGTACCTTCTACGATGGCGAGTCGCCCGAAAACGCTTCGAAATTTCTCGATTTTTTGACCTCACTGGACATCGAGGGGATGACCATTGCGCCGGTGTTTGGCTATGAGACGGCATCGGACCAGGGTAGTTTTCTGGGGCGCCAAACCACGACGTCATTTTTTAAACGTCTGTTCGCTCTCGGAAAAGACAAACCCTGGGTGTTCAACCATAGCAGTTTGTATCTGGATTTTTTAGCGGGTCTCGAGGACTATGAATGCACGCCCTGGGGCAACCCGACACGAAATATCTTCGGATGGCAGCGGCCGTGCTACCTCATTGACGATGGATATGCGGCGAGCTTTCAGGAGCTGATGGAGACGACGGATTGGGACCGATACGGCACCGGACGCGACCAGCGTTGCGAAGACTGTATGGTGCATTGCGGGTTTGAGCCGTCCGCGGTCATGGATTCGGTCCGACATCCTCTGAAACTGTTAAGGAACAGGCAGAATTAGAGGCGATCCTCTGTAACAAGCGCCTGTGAACCGCGACCTGCCAGGCGTGTTTCAATGAGTTCCGGGCGGATGAAAACAGGCGGCCCAAGGCCCACATGTCCAACACCAGGGCAGGCCTCCGGACCAGACCCATGACAACGGAACCCGGCCGGATCTTGCCGTCGCCATCGAGAATTTCATACAATTCTTTCGGTACCGTCTTTTCTGCCGGATCACAAACGGCTCGCAAACCGAAGAAGGGAAGACCGGCTTCGGAGGCCACCCGGGCAACGGCCGCACTTTCCATGTCGACAGCCAACCCCCGGTACCGGGCAAACAGGGCCGCTTTCGCATCCCGGGTGAGGAAGCCCTCGGAAACCGTCAGGACCGTGCCCCGGCGAACGGCGATCCCATCGGCGGTCAGGCATTGATGGGCATCATCGATACCGGCAACATCCGGCAGCCAGGCCCCGAAAATTCGCTTGCCGTCCGTTTGGAGAATTTGTGATGGAAGAATGATATGGCCGACGTCGATTCCGGGAGCCAGGCCGCCGGCCACACCCACACTCACCAGAGCGGATACGCCGTGTTCAGCCAACCCCTGCGCAGCCCGCCGGGAGGCATCGATCCCGACACCGTCACTGGCAAGGACGAGATCAAGGTCCGGGGCCAATTGGAGGTGTCTGATCCCATACCCATGCATGGGCTGCAAGGCTCCTGAACCGAGCAGCACCCGGGCTTCCGACTCAAGGGCGATCACAAGTCCAATTGGAGGGGGCATTAGAAGTCTCTATAATGTCCGCAATGGGCGGCTGTTACTTGAACGTCTAAGGAGTCGATGATCAGTTAAAATTCGAAACAAACTCATAAATTCAAATGTTTGAACACCTGAAAAAGCATGTTTAAACGTGACAACGAGTATAGAAGTTGAATTTATTACCTGTCAATTGGTATGACGAGTACTGTGGATAGAAATGGAGACAAATCATGACAGCGGTTCCTTCTGCAGCGCCAGCTTCCCGCAATGAACACATCACCCAGGCCATTGATGCAGCGATTCAGTGGCTTGAAGATCACCAATCCGAAGAGGGCTTCTGGGTAGGGATTCTGGAATCGAATGTGTGCATCGAGGCGGAATGGCTGTTGGCCCTTCATTTTCTCGGAATCGAAGAAGATCCGAAAAAAGAGGGCCTGATCCAAAGACTGATCGACACGCAACGACCGGACGGATCCTGGGAGATTTACTACGACTCTCCCCGGGGGGACATCAACGCCACCGTAGAAGCCTATACAGCGCTCCGGGCCTCCGGGATGGGACCGGATACCGAACCCCTGGTTCGGGCTCGGGAGTGGATTTTCTCCAACGGCGGGTTGAGGGGCGTCCGTGTGTTTACCCGATACTGGCTGGCCTTGATCGGCGAATGGCCGTGGCGATTCACGCCTAACGTCCCTCCGGAGATCATCTTTTTTCCGCGCTGGTTTCCCTTTAACATCTATAATTTTGCCTCCTGGGCCCGGGCCACCATTTTGCCCTTAAGTATTCTGGCCGCACGCCAGCCCGTCCGCCCGCTGCCGCCATCGGCCCGACTCGATGAACTGTTTCCCGGGGGTCGACAGGCATTTGATTATTCACTTCCCCAAAAAGGCGGTCCGGTATCCTGGCAGCGTTTTTTTCTTTATGCCGACCGTGTTCTTCACGCCTATCGCAAGTTGGGCATCACCCCGGGCCGCGAACTGGCCATCAAAACCGGTCTCGAATGGATTGTAAGACACCAGGAAGCCGACGGTTCCTGGGGCGGGATACAACCGCCCTGGATATACAGCCTGATGGCATTGAAGGTGGAAGGCTATGATCTTGGCCATCCGGTGATGCGCCAAGGGCTGGGGGCCATGGACGAGCGGTGGTCTTATGACCGGAACGGCGGCATCGGCATCGAAGCCTGCCAGTCACCGGTGTGGGATACGTTGCTGACATTGATGGCCCTGCAGGACTGCGATGTGGATTACAGCGGGTCACGGGCCATGCAGAGCGCCGTGGAATGGATGTTTCAGCAGCAGGTCAAAGCCCCCGGGGACTGGAGCGTCAAGGTCCCCAACGCACGTCCGGGCGGATGGGCCTTTGAGTTTGCCAACATCTGGTACCCGGATGTGGACGATACCGGTGTGGCATTAATCGTGATGGCGCATTTGCGAGATGCATATCCCGATCGGAAACGGCTCGACGCGGCCATTGAGGTTGCCAGGGACTGGGTCATCGCCATGCAATGTAAAAACGGTGGATGGGGCGCCTTCGACAAGGATAACGACCGGGATCTGTTAACCAAAATCCCCTTTTCCGATTTCGGCGAAACCCTGGATCCGCCCAGCGTGGATGTCACCGCCCATGTGGTGGAAGCATTCGGTCTTCTGGGCATGGGGCTCTCCCTCCCGGCAAATCAACAAGCTGTGGCGTATATCCGGAAAGAACAGGAACCCGATGGAAGCTGGTTCGGTCGATGGGGCGTCAACCACATCTACGGAACGGCCGCGGTCCTGCCGGCCCTGGCAGCGGTGGGAGAAGACATGACCGCCGGTTATGTTCGCAAAGCAGCCGACTGGATCGTTGCCCACCAGAACCCGGACGGCGGATGGGGAGAAAGCTGTGCGTCTTACATGAATGCGTCCCTGCGGGGGAAAGGACCCAGCACCGCGTCCCAGACCGGCTGGGCCTTGATTGCGTTGCTGGCCGTGGGATCTGATGTATACCGGGACGCCATCGAAGCCGGTGCCGACTACCTGGTCGCACACCAGGAAACCGGCACCTGGGACGAACCGTACTATACCGGAACCGGTTTTCCCGGCTATGGCTCCGGTGCCCGCGTCGATCTGCATGAAGGGGATGCTTCAGGGAAATTCCAGCAAGGCACCGAACTCAGTCGCGGTTTTATGATCAACTACAATCTCTACCGCCACTACTTCCCCCTGATGGCGTTGGGCAGAGCGAGACGGTATCTGGCAGACGAACAGCAGGGAGGATGATCCTATCGGATCTGCCTGGACAGAAACAGTTCCATGCCATCAATCTGGAGCGTGGCCTCTGATCTGGATGAATCAATGTCGATGGTAGACGATCGACATCCTTGAAAGCGACCTGTCCGGGCTATACGGCGTTTGTGCGGTTCAAGCTGTTAAAATATTCTCTTAACGTATGTGTTCCATACTCCGGCGCAATCATGTCCATGGCCATAACGGTCAGGAAAAATTCGATCGGTCCATAAACCCGACTTCCGGTAAACATTCTCACCATTGCCAGAACGGCCACTCTGATCCAGTCCGGGATATGAGAAATTTTCGGCGGATTGCCAACGGCTGTAAAAGCGGCCGCGGCAATTTCATTATGGGTCAGCGTGTCAGGCCCTCCAACCTTCACTTCTGGTTCAGACCGTTCAACGGCATCCACACAGACTTCCGCTAAATCTTCGCCATGTATGGGATTGGCTTTAAATGTTCCCGCTCCGAACAGATAAACCCGCCCCTTCTTGGCCATTTCATAAAACTCCGTCATGTCTGAGAAAAACCCATTTGGGCGTATGATACAATACTCCAAACCCGACCGTTTCAACTGGTCTACAAACATCTCCTTTGCTTCACATAGTTTCAGTTGTCGAAGATTCTCTCCGTTTAGAACAGAAACATAGATAAACTTTTCACGTTATCGTGGATGGCCTGCTGCAACAAATTCATATTGGCCTGATAGTCCACGTCCTTATAGGAGAGACCGTCTTTTTGCCGCGTAATACCTACCGTCGAAATCACCGTGTCCACATTTTTACAGCAATGTTCGAGGGTGTCGGGTTTCGTCAGGTCCACCTCGATAGCCTCGTCGGCACAAATGGGTCGCCGCTTCAGCCGCTCCAGGTGGCGGCCGATGGCCCTGACGTAATACCCTCTTTTTTGCAGCTCTAGGGCAATGAAGCCGCCCAGGTATCCGGTGATTCCGGCCAGCAGCACTCGTTGTATGGGATCTGCGTTCCCCGGTTGAGCAAAGATTTTGAAGTCATCGGTCACGGTCTGTACCTGTAGACATGACGGATATTTGCGGCAGGGGCTTTGCCCGGGCAAAACTGGTGCTATTCAACGGGATAATACTTTTTTTGGCAATCCTGGCAGATGCTGTGGCTGATGTCTGCCTGGGAATACTTGTGAATATAAACATCCACCTACTCCCAGTATCCTTTATCATTCCTGACTTTCTTGCAAAATGAACACAGGGGAAGTATACCCCTTAACGTTTTGACTTCATCGAGGGCCAGTTGAAGATTCGCAATGGTTTTATCGCGCTCAGCCTCGGCTGTGGTGCGTTCTCTAATTTCATCTTTCAATTGCTGGTTGGTTAGAGCCTGCCGTTTAATCCGTTGTTCGATATCGATGGTATATCGGATTCTTCGCAGCAAGTAGAATGACGTAAGCGTCGTCAATAACATCGACCCCAGCAAGACAATCCACGCTTGCCACATCTTCCTGTGTTGAAAATAAAAACCCGACGGGCTGAGGACGACGTTCCACTTGCGTTCCGCGAACTCAAACGTTTTGTTCCAGAAAAGGCCCACCTGGCTTTCCTCTTCCGGTATCGGCTCATCTGTCTTTTTGGATAACCTTGAAGGCCGGTGGTACAGAAAGCGATCTCCTTTGTTGGCAAATTTATCGTAGAGTGTCAGAGAAATCCCTTCATCGGGAACACCGCTTAGCGCGGCTTCTACCGCATCTCCGATGCGAAGGACTTCAACAACAAATCCTTTTCTGCGGTTGTCCCGCTCTTGCGGGGTAGTTAAGGAACCACCCTGATGATAGATTGGAAGCAGGAGCAATACACCAAACTGCCTGCCCGTTTCCTGTACCAGCGTAATCCTTCCGGTGGCAGCCAGTTTTCCCGTGGTGAATCCTTTCGAAATCGCCTCCAGCCGCGTCGGATTGGAAGCGATGTCGTAACCAAGGGCCGGCCGGTTGGTTTCCAGAGGAGATATGTAATAGACGATGACATACTCCCCCCGGCGGGCAGCCCGGACCAGTTTGTTGGTCTCTGTTCGTTCGGTGAATTGAAACTCAGTTAAGCCCTCTTTTCTTGCCGCGGATTCATAAATCCGGCGATCTTCCTCTTTGACAAGAGGGTTCCAACTTAATGCCTGGATCCCTGGGTAACGGGGCATGACGCTTTTTACAAAGTTGGCGAACCCCTGGCGGGTTACGCTGTAAGTGGAATTATCAAAAAAATCACCCAAAAAAAGGAGGGCTCCGACATACTCATTTAATGTGCTTTCCACAGCGTTCGCGATCGCTTTTGCCCGGGATTCAAATTCACTGCGTTGATGCGTCTGTTCCCAGCCGTGAACGAGCCAGAACAATACGAATGACGCGACAACACCTAAAAAAGCCATACATAATACGGGAAGATATTGTCGGGGAGGAATCTCGACACGATGTTCATTTTCATTGGTCATTGGCATCTTGATCCCGAATCATGGAACTGGTGCTTGAAATCACATCGAGCGACGATGTCGCTTGCCGCTCAGAAGGATGGTGCGTCGTCTCTTTTGTGGGTTTACCCGCTTTTCTTTTTCGGGCGAATCTGTGTTTCCGTAGACGGGTTAGAGAAAAGGATTAAACCATCAAGGCGTCACGTTTTGGTTTTCTGATGGTTTGGACGGCTGTGACTCATCCGGTGTGGTCAGGATTCCCCCCTCCATCATTTCATTGTCAACAAAATCACCAACAAAAGTGGTGCCATCCGGCCACGTGAAGGTCCCGCGGCCAGACATTTTGTCGTTGACCCACTCGCCTTCATAGGTTGTTCCGCCCGACTTGGTCAGCGTGCCCCGGCCGTTCATCCGCCCGTCCATAAGATCTCCGACATATTCACTGCCGTCAGGCCAGGCAAGCCTCCCCTGGCCGGATTTTTTGTCGTTCACCTAATTTCCCTCATAGGTTGTGCCGTCGATCCTCGTCAACGTACCCCGGCCGGAGAATTTGTCGTCAACAAACTCACCAACATATTGATCCCCGTTTTCCCAGGTATAGATTCCGCGGCCGTTCATTCGGCCGTTTACCCAGTTACCCGCATATCTATTTCCACTTTCCGTAATATAGGTGCCGTGTCCATTTTCACAGTCTCCAGCAACACACCCTGCAATAGAATCTGTTGCGGTTAGACTATGGAAGCAAATCAAAATCGCTGTAAAACGCATTAAGCTCCGTAACGATGTCATATTGCTTCTCGTATTCATTTTAAGACAGAACCTGACCCTGACTGCACGAAATTAAGATTCTACCTTTATCCGACTGCTGATGCAGGCATGGCAGGAGCCTGAGCGGATTCGGGCGGCATCGGAAAGTGAGAACATCCCGACGATCTCGCCCGGATGTGATCGATGCACAAACAGGCGCTGGACGTCTGAAAAAATCATTGTTCGGATCGCATCTTCCAGCAGCTCACCGGCCTTGCAACTTTGAACCGGTGAGGACATGATGGTTTCTGCCGGCGCCTGGGGATCGATGCCGTGCTTATAAGCCAACGTAAGATCCGTTTTCGAAATGACCCCACACGGAACCTGTTCCCGATCCGTTACGAGGATGGCGCCAAAACGATACATCGACAGTTCTTCCATGACCTGCTGCAAGGTTTGATCTTTACTTATGGATTTCACCTCCTCGGTCATGATGTCGCTGACGAAAAAGCGTTTTATGGAATCGACCTCGGATATTTTCTTTTTCATGCGGCTCTGGCTAAACTCACAATTGTGGCAATACTGGTACAGCAGGCCCACAATATCCGGATAGGCCAGGGCGCCGACGACATGGTCATATCCGGAGTCCAGGACATACAAGCGATAAATGCCTTTGGAACGCATTAACTGGAGTGCGTTTTCAAGGGCATCGTCCGGGCTGCAAAACAAGGGCGGTACGCTCATGATATCTTCGATGGAGGCGTCAATGGGGAGTCCGGCATAATAGGCCCCCATCACATCGGTTTTCGACAGCACCCCGATGGGGTGGCCTTCGTGATCTGTAGTCAGAAGTGCATTGATTTTATATTTGATGAGCGCATTGATGCTGTTGGCAATGGATGTGTCTTTGGCCAGCTGGACAATTTGGCGCCGCATGGCCTGGCTGACAACGAGTCCGCTGAGGGTATTTTTGGACAATCCGGGCATACAGGATTTAGTCCTCCGTGAATCTGTCGAGTAAGCTATAAAAAAGATCCGATATATAGACGATCCCTAAAATTTTTCCATTTTCAATGACCGGCAAGCGGCGTACATGTTTTTTGATCATGATGTCCAGAATCATGAATATGTGGGTATGCGGTTCGATGGTAATCACGTCCGGGGTCATGATGTCTCCCACCAGAATCGATCTGGTCTTCTCACATGCCGCGTCTACAATTCCGGGGATATCGATATCATCCATCATCCCCCAGATATGGGTATGTTTCGGCCTCAGGAACAACAGGATGTCATACATGGACAGCAGGCCCACCATGTTTCCTTCGGCATCGACGACCATCAATCCGAAAATTTTACGGCCTTCATCCTGAGACGCCTGTTTAAATGCTCCAACTGCTTCATTAACAGGTGTTTCCGGAGTCAGCGTGTGGAACCGGGTGGTCATGATGTCCTGGGCTGTTGTTTTCATGCCGTCGTCCTCCCACACTGCCGGATTTGTGGAATCTGATTCGCTGTCTGGTGATAAACCTGTATAAACACAGTGCGAAAATTCAGACAATGATTTATTTCTATCTTCTCCAAGTGAATTGGAGAATAGGGTTCCAGGATTCGAGGATTCAAGGGTTCAAGGATCTCTTTGTTAATCATCTTATCAGTGAATTTCGGCTGTATTTTTTACAATTGCCACTGAGGCTCGGTGAATCAATTAGACCTAAATCGGATGCTGTGGTGGTCCACTAAGTTCGCAGTGACATTCATAGTGGATGGCGCAATGGTTCGAAGAACATCCGCTCTCAGCACCGTAAGCTGCTCATCCGAAATTCTACCCAGAATTTTGATCTTTACGATGGCATCGTTTGGCAATTTCCCGAGCCTGTCACTCAACAGGGTGGCAAATGCTTTTTTCCCTATGGGTCCGGGTTCCAGTTTGAGGATGGCCATGGTCCGGGTAGGCAGCTGGTGAAAGTTCCATATCAGCTTTGATGTGCCGTTTTCGATCCCTTGTTCAATATTGAACACCAAGTACCCTTTTACCTCATCCCGTTCAGCAAATGAGATTCTATCGATTGCGCCAGAATAGAACACCGGTGAAGCCAGCGGTGTTCCGTGCAGATCACGTTTCAATACCTGAAAACGATGGATATGCCCCGACAATACCGCTGAAAATACAGAAGGGATATCCCGTCCACGGATCACATCCTCGCCTCTTCTAAATACATAGCCGGAGGGGCCGACGGTGCCCCTTCCACACTCTGATGCAAGCACAGAATGCGGCAGTCTGCCGCTTGCCGGGACCATCCGGTTTGCGCAACAAGGTGTTTGAAATGCCTTCGGATATTTTTACGAACAAAGGGAATTCCTGAAAGCGCCAGTGTCCGGCCCTTTGCCTTCAGGCAGAACGTTCGGGGCCGGGTGAATACATAGATGTTCGGATGGATCGAAAACTCGCTGTGGGGAATCCGTGAGCGTTCGTGGTTGCCCGGTACGATGAACACCGGGATTCCTGCATCTGCCACGGCTTTCATGGGTTTAAAGGCCATTTCCACGAGGCGTTGCGGGACCTTGCTTCGATAAAACAGATCTCCTCCATGGATCACGCCGTCCACACCCCGCGCAACGGCATCATCGAGCACCCTCTTGAAATTGGCAAAAAACTCAGGCCCCCGTCTGCGTCGCTGGATGCGGGGTCGAAAGGGCATGTCAAATCCCAGATGGGTATCGGACAAAAAAAGGATACGGATTGGAGACATACTCACATCCTATAGGGAGGTGATGACAAATGCGGTCACGGTCCTTGAACTTTGTTGATGAAAACATCGTGTAAGACGTTTAACCACAATGGCGTGATGCGAGAATTATAGGAATCTGGAGTTCCTTTTGTCATGTCGGACTTGATCCGGCATCCAGATATCTCAATCCCGAACCGAGCTCATAGATATTCTCGTAAATATAGCAACCCTCGGATAGGCAACCGACTGCTTTGACATCTGATTTGAGATTTAGGAGTTGGATCATTACATTCTTTGAGGCAGAGCCAACAATCCCTTCAAAAGAGGAAATCCCATGAACCCTCTCAGGAATTCCTGTCTGGTACTTGTTTTTATTGCGGTATTTTTTCAATTTCCGGATATCAGACCATTAGAGCTTTCAGATATGAATGAATTTCTAGCATCAAACGCTAACATTAAGATCGCCTCGGCGGCTTCCATGTACGGCATCCTCGGTCAAACAGCCCCGGAACTGGATCTGGACCACTGGATCGATGGAAACGGAAAGGCCATACCGCCCATCCGTCTGGCCGACTATCGAGGCAAGGTCGTATACCTGTATTTTTTCCAGGACTGGTGACCTGGATGTCGGGAGGTGGGGTTCCCAACTCTGAAGAAACTAACGGAGGTGTTCGACGGAAACGATGAGATCGTATTTCTGGCGGTGCAAACCGTGTTCGAAGGGCATACCTACAACACCGAAGACAAGCTGCATGAAAACCAGTTAAAATACGACCTGAAGATTCCCATGGCACATGCGGTGGGGACTACCGGCACCCACAGGGTCCCTGAGATCATGATGAATTATCGGTCAGGTGGAACGCCCTGGAAAGTCATCATCGATCCCTCCGGAAAGGTCATTTACAACGCTTTTCACATTCAAGTAGATAAAGCGGTTTCATTGATCCATGGACTCATCCAGGCGGGGAAGTGAACGCATTCTTTTCTTGTAGTTGCTTTGCCTTTGATTTCACTAGCTGATGCAGCTAAACTTTCGAGGACTGCTCGATAAAATCATTTGTGATCCACCCTGCGACCATGCAATCTTTTCGGCCGTTGCTGGTCACGAATATGTCCTGGGCCCCTTTAATTCGGCTCATCTCGGCTTTGGCATCCGCCAGGGTCGCGTTCTCCCCGACCACCCCGAAAGAACCCTCCGCTACAGTTTTGAGCCCGTCCACCTTGTCGAACAAATCCTTCAAGGTCAATTGGGTAATGTCATCTCCTTTCACGGACCGCTCCACCAGCGCAGCATCCACGTTGCTCTTGTGAAGAATGAATTGTGGTTGTTTCTTATCTCCAAGAAAGGGGAAACGGAGCCCTTTTTTGGATGCCTTTAATTCGTCCAGCATATCATGTACTTTCAACGTATCCGTGAACGTAAAGTAAGTCATATCCTGAAGTTTGATCATCTTATCAACAGCCTTTATGGCCTTCAGCTTTTCCTGCGGCGATATCAGACTTTTCACATTTTTAGTCGCGGATTCGATACTTTCGCTGGAATAGTAGTAGGCAAGAACCGTGCTAACCCATGCGGCAAGAAGTGGCAACACAGCGGTCAACACGGTTTGGGACGCGCTTGCTTTATCTGCTGCAAAGATAACGACCAAGCCGGCGATTAAGGAGATTCCCCCTATGGAATAAAACCTTATGGCCCGGGCCAGCTCCCATCGGTGGGTTGCCTCTTGTTTTTCGAGAGTACCATTCGCATTCATAATTTTGTTCCTTTTTGAATATTTTCAGTCATGATAACCATTCAAACACGAATAACGGTTCTATTTACATTATGCGCTGTCTCGAAAGGCGATCACTTCCGGATGAGTTAAGAACTCTTTAAACTCTCCGGCCGCATTGGGAAAGACCTCTGCTGCCGTTTGCTCGAGGAGCGTCAATGCGGAATTGACTTCTGATTGCCGATCGGGAGGCAACTCAGATGGAGCTACGGCAATTTCAGACACTTTCCGATGCTGCAGGATCTGGTCTCGCAGAAGGTCCATATCCACTTTTTTGCCGGGGCAGTTTTTTGTCGTCGAATATTCAGCCCGCAGCAGTCCGCCGGCAACAAGGGTATTGAGTTCGCGGTGCCCGATGACACGATCTACGGTAATGTCTTCATAATCATCGATTAATCGCGAAATCAGGCCGATGAGGCTTTTTGTTTGTTTCTCTTTAAACGGGTCGAAATCACCGTGACCGACACAACAGATGCCGATGGATCGGCTGTTGAGGCCTCGTGCATGGGCCCCTTGTATACGGATATCCCTGCCGTCTTGAACGGTGCCGTCGGCCACTTCATCGTGCTTGTCGTTCACGATCACATAGTGATATCCGACACCGTTCCAGCCCCGGTCTCGGTGCCATCGATCGATCGTGTCTTTGTCACAATTTCGGCCTTTGAAGGCCGCGGTGTGAACAACAATGTATTGAGGTCGAAAAGATGACATAGCGAACCTCCTTTAGTTTGTGTCGCTGAAGAGCCGGTTCACAGTTTGGTATACCGACCATCCGGTTAAAATATACGCTGATTAAAGATCAAGTTTACAATGTTCTCTGGGACTGGTGGCCTTTAGTACCAGCCTTGCAACGGGATTGGCATTTTCATTTAGAGCAAACCGTTTATCGGGAATAATTACGAGCTTTCGCAATTTATGTACCAATTTCTAAACTATTGAAAATATGTTATAAAAAGATTTTTAACGCTAAAGCATGCACAAGAAACAGTGCAGCTTGCACATTTTTCTGTGCACATTGTTTTTCAGATACATGTAAAAGAGCGAAAAATTTGTGCCGGGGATGTCGGGAGGTGGCGTTCCCAACTCTGAAGGAACTAACGGAAGTGTTCGACGGAAACGAAGAAATCGTATTTCTGGCAGTGCAAACCGTGCTCGAGGGATATACCGTCAACACTGACGACAAACTACAGAGAAACCAGGAAAAAATAGGACCTGAAAATTCCCATGGCCCATGCGCTGGGGAGTGAGGACACACGGGGAGTTCCGGAGATCATGATCAAGTATCGCTCCGGCGGCACACCCTGAAAGGTGATTATCGATCCATCCGGAAAGGTGGTTTACAACGCTTTTCATATTCAAGTCGATAAAGCGGTTTTATTGATTAATCGGCTAACTATGGAGAATGAATGATACCAACATAAGATTTATGACTATTTGGTGTTCTTTTTCCTATTCTGGTCCATCATATAGAGAGCTTTTAGTCTTTCTATTTCCGAGGGCCTCTCTCCAACACCTAAATCTGGCATTAGTCATAAAATAACGGATTGTCCCATTTAACGGTTGAAAAAGGTGTTGACAAATTAATTCCAAGGCTTATAATGTCCTATATAAAGGTTGACAATA